>Ga0098038_1000034_pt1 | contig 55476 bp, 50 predicted proteins | sample 5B_taG_FD_75051 | JGI IMG/M metagenome (GOLD analysis project Ga0098038, IMG submission 75051) | Marine viral communities from the Subarctic Pacific Ocean - 5B_ETSP_OMZ_AT15132_CsCl metaG | ecosystem: Environmental > Aquatic > Marine > Oceanic | place: Pacific Ocean | collected 2015-01-08 | reverse complement strand
GCGTATTGTGAAGCATCTAATAAATTTTGTCTAAGAATGTCTGAAGAACCTGCCGATAAACCTAAGGATTCTGTGGTTAACCTAACTCCTTTATCTATTTCTAGATAAAATGATTTAAGTTTTTTAACATTGAATAATTCTTTGTTGAGGGCAATAACTTGTTTCTTAACTTCATTACCTATTGCCTTTTTAAGACTGAGTGTCTTTTTTAATTCGTCTCTCTCCTTTTTTTGTATATCAACGGTACGTTCATTTTCTGCATTAAATTCTTTTAGAAAACGAATTTCTTTCTTAATCGCCCTTTGTCTCTTTTTATTAGCTGTTTCTTTTTCTTTTTCTAATTTGGCAATTTCTTTTTTGGTTTCGATAACAAGTTTTTCGGCTGAAGCAATTTGTTCTTCAACCGCCAGTAATTGTTGTCTAGCTTTAAGATGTTCTTTTACCCCATTGTTAACCCTTCTTTGGTTGTCTATCATCCATTGAAGTAGGGCTCGTTGTTGTTCGAGTTCTTTTATTCTTTCCGCACCTGTAGCTCCTTCTGCCATAGTTTATTATTTTCTTTCTATGTTATCTACTGTTATGTTTAACTTACCTAATGACTTATCACCAGCAAGAACCTCTATTTGATAAGGTTTTTGGAATGTTACTGTGTTTACATCATCGTCGAATAAGAATTTTATATCTTCTGCCCCAAAATTTTGGTCTAAAAAGTCACTACTATTTATTCTTTGTATTCTAAAACCATTAAATAACATTTCAACAACATAAACATATTCTTTATAAGCTTTCAGTTTATTTGTCGCCGCATTATTTAATAAATAATTCACAGGTTCTACATCTATTGTCATTGTTACCCAAAATCTTTTACCTTTATCTCCATAATTTGAACCAGCTTTTGGGAATGTGTATGAATTTTCTTCTTCAACTTTGTCTTCCTTACCATCTATATTAGATTTTACTGGACCACTACCCTTATTACCTTTATTTACAAATTTAGAATCGACATCAAGTATTGTTACATTATTACTACCAGCTTCTTTTCCACCAACTTTAACTGTACATGGATAGGTTCTACCAATGTATACCTCATCCTGTCCTTTTGCTAAAGTTATTGATATTCCTATTTTTTCTTTAGTTTCTTCCTGTTCTTTTAAGACTAAATCACCATAAGTTATACTATATTGTGGATAGTCCTTTTTTAATTGTGATAGAAAGGCATTTAGGTATATAACAAACCTAACCATTTCTATATCTTTAATCGATTTACTCGATTCTTTGAAAATGTTTTGTATTTTAGGTTTTATTATTTTTAGTAGGTTTTGTGTTTCTTTTTTTATTTCTTTATCTAGCACACCAATCATTTTACTATCTTTTTTCTGTGCTTTTTTGGCCGCTTTTAATTTCATGAGTTGAGTTAATGTTTCCTTATACCCTTCTAGTAATATGTCTTTGGTTGTTAAAAAATGGTCTACCACAACTTCTTCACCTTCCCATTTAGTTGCTTGGTCAGTAAAATTTATTTTATACTCAGGAAATTCTTTTTTCATTCTTCTCAACACTGGACGTATATTTTTCCTAAAATATATAACCAAAGGATGTTTAGTGTCTAATTTTATCCCCACTTTATTAAAAAGATCTACTATTTTTTGGTTTCTATTTTTAACTGTAGTTGTGTCTCCTGTTACTGTTTCATCATTTTCAGTTTTATCTACCTCAATATCATCTATTACAATAGTATTTGTTGATTTAATATACTCCGCATTTTTGGTTGTGTGACTTTTATCGGCTAATATTCTGGTCTCACCAATAACTACATCTTCTGTGAAGGAATAAGTAAACCCAAAAGGTCCTGTATCGTCAAAGTATTTCCAAACTACATGATTTACAAATCCTTGTGATATTGGTGTATTACCTAGTAGGTCTCTAGCGGCTTGTGTTGCTAATCTTGCATCTACTGCACTTGTTGCTGCATCTGTTACATCAATCCCACCGGGTGTTACCCCATCACTAGGGTCTAATTTCCAATCGTTGGGGCTGGATGTTCTACCAAATAAACTTCTTCCAATTGTTTCACCAGTTTCAAGTCCAGTGGCTAAATAGTCGGCCACACTATCATCATATCCTTGTTCAGAAATCAATTTAGGTTTAATGCCCATTAATTCTTTAATACGTTTATGTCGTCTTTCTTCAGTTTTCAAGATACTATTGTTTTACTATAAATATCTAACATAAAAAAAAGAGGTGTTATCACCTCTTTGATTTAGCTTTTCTTTCTGCGGCCTTATGGGCTTTTTGTTTTTCTTCTAATTCTCTTTCTAATTCACCAATATAAATAGTTCTTTCATATATTGGCATGACCATCACGTCTGCTCTCGTAAAACCACAATGCTTAACTAAGATATATATTTGTTTATATAACTCTGTTTTATAGTCTGACGTTAGGCCAAAAAAATTGGACTGTAATTGGAACGAGACTGCGAAACACGGCACCTGAAGGTGACTCCACGTCTGCCCTCAGGTCTATACCAGGTTCGATATCATCTATATACTTTCTCAAGTCTAGTGAATCTCCCGCTGGAAGGTAGTTAACGAATTGTTCGATATAACTTTTATCTCTATTACCGTCTACCTCGACAATTTGAGTAACTAATCTATTAGTTAATAGTTTAGAAACTTGTGTCTTTAGTAGTTTTTTTCTTTTTTCTTCGGCTTTAATTAGATTTTCCTCGTCTTGTGAAGTTAATAATCTAAATTTAATATCTTTTTTCATCCTTTTTAGGTTGAATTCAAATAATCCCTCTTCGTTTGGTGAAGCTCCTATTGATTTAACTGGTAATTTTGATAAGTCGACTTCTGTTTCAAACTCTTCACCTGTTTCAGGATCTGTTAGTTTAACTGGATACATTTCTCCATAAGAAGTAGACCTTAAAAATACCATAATTGCGTTTCTATCACCTACCAATAAGTCTTTAGCTTTTAATTGATCGTCTTTAATTTTACGTTCAATTAAAACATCTAAAACTTTTCCTGATTGTACTAGGTTTGGTGAGGTTAGGATATTTTCATCCTCTGCGGTCATATATTCAACTTTTAGATTACCGTCCGAACTAGGATATAGTAATCCTTTAGAAGGTAGTTCTATAACATCAAAAGGGACTGTAAAGACACTTGTGTCTTGTTTGGTTGTTTTAGGTTGTTCTGACATAACTTTTTTTCTTTTTTTAATGCAGTTTATTTACTAAAAATAGTACAACATTCGCCATTGTAAACAATTAAGGACCTAAATAGGCCCTTAATAAATTTAATATTTTCTTTTATAATGAATTAGTATTTTAAGATTGCTCTATCAAATCTTAAAGTAGCTGACACATCTGCTAAATCATCTCCACTGTAATCTAAGTCACCAAAATTAACGTTAGTTAACATAGTTCCTCTTAATTCCCAGTTTTCAACAATCGCACCTGTTGGGTCTAGCATAAATAGGTCTACTTTTTTCTTGTAACCTGCAGCGTAACCCATTCTACCAGTTACTGACTCTGCGTGTAGTCTTACCCATTCCATTAATGCTTGAGATGATGATGGAGCAATAGGGTCTCTGAATGTTACGTCAATAGTCTCCCACTGGAACTGACCAGCAACAAATGTTTTAGTATTAAGAAACGGAATTTCAACTTCATTAATTGTTATTGATGGTCTAGCCGCACTAGATACTATCCACTCTGCTATACCTAAGTCAGATGGAAATTTCATTATAAACCGATTCTTTCTCTTTGGTTCGTAAGGAACCGGCATTTTCATTAGTAAATCTGCCATTTTCTATTTTTTTTTAGTTTGTATTATATTTTGAATACATCTATAAATATATCGAAATATAAAATTATTTAAGTAGTATGTACTATTAATTTATTTTTACCCTTTTCAGAAGTATCATAAACATAAAACTTAATGTCTGGATACTCTTTAGAAAGTTCTTTTTCTATTTTTTCTATCACTCCCTCAATGTTTTCAAGATCGTCATCACTATAACCTATAGCCATTTTATTATATTTAGTTTTATCCATTTTTTCAAAAGATTTTTTAACATTCATAACAAAATTATCTAATGCATTTGTTTTACCTTTCTTAATGTCAGTAGTTCTATTTCTAAAAGACACTGGATAATAATAATTAGAATCTATATACTTTTTTATGACATCCTCTCCCTCAAAATCAAAGTTATCTTCTATATTTTCTATCATTTCCTCCTTTTCTTCTGGAGTAAATACTTCGTCAATTACCATTAAAATACCTTTTTTAATGGTCTCTGGCGATGTTGGTCGTGCCGTAATGATAGATATTGTTTTTGCATCTATTAAAGCTTCCTTAAAATCTTCAAAACTCGGCGCAAAGTCTTTATTCCTTAAACTTTCACTAACATTGTCTAAAAATAAATCATTGTCATCAAACTCAACAAAAGCCTTTCTTATATCCTCATCTGGGTATCTATAATTTGGTTCCCCCTTAACTTCAGCGTATTCAGATGTGGTAATTTTTATTTTTTCCCAATTATTACCAACTTTTTTTTCCATATGTACCATAGTTGGCATATGTAGAATATTGTCATCCCAGTCAAAACTGTAGGCCCTCATTGTTATTTCAAATAATAATCTCCTACTCATAATCTTTAACCTATATCATTAAATGAAACACTAGATGGTGTAATGTTAAATTCTACTTCGATAAATTCTAGTGTTTTAGTTGGTTTTATGAATATTTTACCTGTTAACTTATTAGTATCTAGTTCTGTTGCCGTATCACTAAGTCTAACTTGGAAATCGTTCAAACCTCTATCTCTTCTTACATCTTCTAAAATTGGGTTGATTAGAGTTAGGAATTGTTGTCTTACTATATCGTCATTTTGTTCGAATAATAGTTGTATTGCAACATCTTTAATTCTAGTTTTTAAGTACAATAATAATCTTCTAACATTAACTCTATCTAAAGCTGAAGTTGTTGTTTGTAAGGTTTTTTGTCCCCATATAACAACACCTACCCCATTAAATGTTGCGATTGGGTTAAGTCTTGATTCGTATAAATCGTCTCTGTTTATTTGTGTTAGTTTAATTCTAGCTCTATCCACATTCATCATACCTCTACTGTAACCAGCTGTTGCAAACCATGGGAAAGAAATATTATCTGTTCTTGCCATATTTCTTACCACATCTGTTGTTGGTGGCATATAAAGTCTAACATTATTCTCAGTATCTTTATATCTAGTCCAAGGCCAATATGTTGCTACATAATTACTACTTAACGCTGCATTTTCTAAATTTGTTATTGCCCCGTCAACAGTTTGATTAGCTGGGTTAGATGAGGTTACTACATAAAGTGAGTCTCCTTTATCATTTTCTATCATTTGAATAGCTTTATTGACTAGAGTTAAGTTATTGGTATAATCAATACCTGGAGTAGTAAATAAACTACTAGGTGTTTCCTCAGGATTAGATAACTTTCTCATTGCATCAAAATAAGCATAGTAATCTGTGACCTCACAACTTATATTGGTGAAACTTTGGTTATACCAAAATGTATTATAATTTGTTTTACCTATTACATATAAATCACTGTTGGTTCTAGTTATTCTGTATTCGTCCCATCCATCATGTCCTCCATAAGGTAATACTGTAAACTTAAGATAATCTTTATTTGTATAATAATTACCAACATCTCCAAGTAGTGTATTTCCACTAGTATAGAAATTATAAGAACCTACATTGTATTGTACGACATCACTAGATGTTAAACCTGAAACTCTTTTATCAAAGTGGAAACCTTTTGTTTTACCGGTCCATAACGTACCGTTTGCACTACATTTATATGGTGATGTTTGTGTTAAAGTACCATTCAAACCTTTATAGTCCACATAGTCTTGGTCAATACCTGTTTTTGAGGACCATCCTAAATATGTCTTTTTTATATCATCCGCAACAATATCATATTTTAAGTTATAAAATGGTTTAGCTGCAATATTACCATACCAACCAGATGGTTCTGTTATAGTTGCCTCTAGTGGTGGATTCATATATGTAGTGTCTGCATATGTAGACCCACTGTAATTTCTAATTAAATAACCTTCAAACCCTGCTGGTAAAGCATCTAATGGACAGTTTTCATCAAACTCTAACATTATGTATTTTGACCTAACCGCATATTCTCCGTTTTCTGTACCAATTTTCTTACCTATATAATTTTGACTTTCTGGATTAAGGGTACATTGGGTATAAGCTTCTATTATTCTTTGATTTGTATCTGTGTCAGAAAATTCTCTTACTGTTAATGTAAAAGTTTTATTATTAACATCAATATCTTGGATTGATATTTTAACTGAGTTATTTGCTGTGTTTCCATCAGCTATTAAAATACATCTAAATAATCTAAATATATTTTCACCTCTTATTTCTGAAACAATATAAGGTGTAGCTGGTCCCTCAACTGCACCTAATGGTTGCCAATCTTCAGTATAATCTGAAAAGGATGCCCCTGCTGATATATTACTACCTACCTGTCCAAATCTAAGATTAGAAACCGTAACAGCAGACGCTGCTAATTGGCTTAAAGTATTAGGATAATTTTCTTCCACCCACATATGAGTGTTTTTATCAAATTTTTTGGTACCTAAAACTTTTGTTATATATTTTTGTGAATTGGCGTCTAAATTAACTTCATAATTAAAATTACCCCCTGTTGTGTTAGTATAACCAGAAAGATAAAAATCTTGTTTATAGTTAGTTGTATTAATATCAACAATTCTTGGTTCCGGACATGTAGCCACAGTACCGTCACATACAGTATTTCTAACACCAAATGAAGGTGATTGGAAATCTGTAACACCTGGAGGATTTAGATCTCCCGCAACATTTGCAGAGAATACATCTCCTGCATATTTTCCTCTACTTCTTAATGTGGCAACTACCATTTCTTGAGTTTTTCCACTCCAAGTGTAAACTGTACCAGAGGTTTGTGCAGTCCAACCTGTAGTACCCCCAGTATGGTATCCAATATGATTACCAAATTTCCAGTTAAATTCTACTGTGTATCCTGTAGCTGGGTAACCTATTGGTTGTATGTCTCTGGTTCCGTCATCTCCCGCATGTATTAATTTAGTTGGTGATAAAGGTGATTCTGAAGTATCTGCTGGGTCATATACAGAAACTGCTGGTCCCCAATTAATATTCGGGTAAGTTGTTGCATTTGTTTGAGACATAACTCTTGGTACTTCAAAACCATTTTGACCATTTGTTTGTAATGTACCTGCAATACTTCTAGCACCTCCTGTAGATTCATTTGATGTGATAACAAATGTTTGTCCACTCATTAAATTCATTGGGTAAGGTAATATACCTGATACCCAAGGTTTACCTCCTTGTGTGTGCCAGTTACCTCCAGTACTACCAGTTAAAACCATTCTTCCTGGTCCACCATAAGTGTCAGCAGAATAAATTATCATCATTGATTGTGATGAAGGATAATCGAACATATATCCTTGACCGGCACCTGCCGCATCTGCATTTGTAAATTGTGCCCCATTTACATATCCTTCATTGTTATCAGACATTAAATAACCCCAAGTTCCTCCACTTAACATACCTGGTTGAGCGGCTGGTCCAGCCCCTGCATATATTGATGGTACTGTTGAACTTATTGCATTACCATCTGGATCTAACATTGGTATTCCTGTTCCCCCAAATTGATTGGCACTTACTTCACCACATTGTCCAGCCGTACATCCACCTCCATATGCCCTCATTACATTATCATAATTTGGTACATAACTTACAATTAGGTTCCAAGCGTTACCTGCGTTATATCCGGCGTAACCTAAAGGTCTAACCGCAAATAGGGAGTTGGATTCACTTAGGAATCCTTTAGCAATATAAGATTGTTCGTATTTTGGGATTGATGTCCCTGAAAAGATTGTTGTGTCTAGTCCACCAAAATAGGTTTTATATTCATCATATGATTGTACAAAAATAGGTTGTTGAGCCGGACCTCTTAAGGTCTCACCCACAGTAGCTAAAGTTGTAGCTCCTACAGTTGGTGTACTAAATGTAAGTTCTCTTTCAGAAATATATACTCCTGGAGACAATGAAACTTGATTCGCCATTTATATTAAAAGTTTTAATCTATGTTATATATCATCAAAACTTGTAGCGGTAGGTGTAATATTAAATTCTATTTCAATAAACTCTAATGAACGAGTTGGTTTAATAAAAATCTTACCTGTCAACTTGTTTTGATCAATTTCTTCTGGGTCGTTAGAAAGAACCACCTTAAAGTCTGTTAAACCTCTATCTCTTCTGATATCTTCAAGAATCGGATTAACTAAACTTAAGAATTCTTGTCTTACTATTTCGTCATTTTGTTCAAATATTAATCTAACCGCAACTGCTGATACTAATTTTCTTGCTCTAAGAAGTAATCTTCTAACATTAATTCTATCAAGTGCAGACATTGCTGTTTGTAAGGTCTTATTACCCCAAATAACAGGTCCTGTTGCTGTAAATGTTGCAATTGGATTAATCCTAGCTTCATATAAATCATCTCTATCATCTTGTGTCAGATTTTTTCTTACCTTGTTAGCCTTAACAATTCCTCTGTTATAACCTGCTGTCGCAAACCATGGGAAAGCAACATTATCAGTAATTGCCATATTTCTTAATACTTCACAAGTTGGTGGTAAATATAGTCTAACGTTATTTTCTGTATCATTGTATTGTATCCAAGGCCAATATGTTGCCACATAATTACTATTAATGTCTGCGTCATCTAAAGCGTCAACTGCATTTTCAACTCCTTGGTCTTTATAGTTTTGTGATGTAACAATATATAAAGAATCTGCTCTATCATCTTCAACCATTTCAATAGTATCGTTAACTAAAGTTAAGTTATTAGTATAATCAATACCTGGGCTTGCAAATAGATTTATATCAGTTTCTTCTGGATTAGCAAATTTATGAATAGCTGTTTGGAAAGCGTACCAATCAGAAGTTTTATTAAACTGGAAGTCTCCTGAAGCCGCTACTGCTGTTGCTCCTGAACCGTATCCCGCAGTGTAATAAGTTGCGTTTTCTTTCCATAAATCCGTATTACTACGTACTGATCTATATGGTTCCCATCCATCATGTCCCCCATAAGGGAATACAGTGAATTTTCTATATTTTTTATTATAGTAAACATTTTTAGCTGATGTTGCGGAATTTGAACTATTAGGTCCGTAATATCCGTTTACAGTATATTGTGATGAAGTTGCATAGAATGGGAAAGTTCCAACAGAACCTGAGAACCATACTCTGTAATCTCCAGCATTTGTATTTTGTAAGAATGTGCTACCAGAAGCTCTAGTATCCATATGGAAACCATAAGTTTTACCTGACCAAGCCGCCGCACATAATGTTCTGTCTCCACCTGAGTTTGTACCGTTAGTCGCACACCCATGATAATCGAACATATCTTGGTCCCAACCCATTTTACTTCCTAAACCTAGATAAGTCTTTCTGATATTATCAGCAACTAAATCATAAGAAACATTATAATAAGCAAAAGGTTCTACTCTTGAGTGAAGTGCTAATCCGTCAGCCGCACCTGTTCCTTGAGATTGAGTTCTTCCACTTAAGTTACCAAAGTTACCTGAAGAATTTGTTGTTGGATATCCTTCATAACCCGCAGGTACTGCATCTACTGGACAATTTTCATCAATATCAACCATTATATAACGTGATCTTAATGCGTACTCTCCGTTTAATGTACCAATTTTCTTACCTATATAATTTTGACTGATAGGGTTAAGACTTATATTTTTATATTGTTCGTATATCACTTGTTTAGCGTCAGAATCTCCATAAGCTCTAATCGCAATATCAAATGTTTTATTATCAATGTCTATGTTAAGAATTGAGAATTTTAAGAAGTCGTTAGCTGTATCACCATCTGATATTAGAATAAGTCTAAATAATTTAACTATTTCAGTACCTCTAACCTCAGAATAAATCCACGGAGTTTGTGGTCCATCTGGTGTTGCTGTTGGTTGCCAAGTGTCCGTATAGTTTTTCCAAGTAGTTTGTAGATTAAAGAACGACATATCTTCAATAACATCTAAATAGTTGTTAGCCGCTGAACCACCCCATTCTTTACCCATTTGTTTAACTGCGTTAATATAAATTTGTTCAACGTAAAGTCTTTGGTCTGGGTTGTTTTGGTCATAGTAAGGATTAGTTCCAAGAACTTTTGTAATATAGTTATTACTATTTGGGTTAAAACTAACTAAGTATCTATCGTCTGCTGCACCTACACCTGCGAAAGCTTGTCTTTTAGCTGCGATTGTAAAGTCTCCTGTTGCATTTGCCCACGCACCTCCTGCGATTAATGCTCCTGCCGTACCACTACCACCAATCATAAATCCATTAGCTGCGTATGTAGGTGAAGCTGCGTTATTAGCGTAAGTGTCAAAACCTTGTGTTGGTACTACACCAATATGAATATTTGGTTGATTGAATGTTGACGCCCCGTAATATTTTCTAGCTCTAATTACACAAGCCGTTGTTGCTGACAGTCTTCTTGTTGACTGTACTTGTTGTCCTGCCGCACCAGTATTAGTTGTACCAATACCTAAATTAATTACTAAACCCTCTGTTGCATCATAACCTGTACTACCTAATATACGTGTAGTCCATAAATTATTTGACTCACTTAAATAAGCTCTAGCTATATATGTTGCTTCATATCTTGGGTGTTTTGTTGAACCCGCTGCACAAGGTTGTGATAAACAATATTGTTCTGTTTTTTGTGGTCCAAAATATGTTTTATATGTATCATAGTCTCCTACGAATATTGGTTGGTTCGCAGGTCCTCTATATGTTTCACCCGCCATACCTAAACGTGTTATACCAACACTAGAAGCAACAAACGAAAGGTCCTTCTCTGATGTATAAACTCCTGGTGATACTACTACTTGATTTGCCATGTTTTACTCTTTTTTATAATTTTTTATTATTCTTTGGTTTTATAATAAATACTCTTGCTTTTAGCAAAGTACGAAGGGTTTTTATGTCTAGTATGAAAAGAATCATACTTTTTTCATACTTATTTATATATGGATAAACTAAAACGTAATAAAAACCTTAAAATCGACACTAAGACTCATTCTATATTAAAAAGTTATTGTGAAAAGAATGGTCTAAAAATGTTTGCCTTTGTAGAAAAGTTAATTAGACAAACTTGTTCTAATATTCGTTACAATAAAAAAGATGACTTATATGATGATTAGATTTTATTTATGTAACCACGTAGAGTTACACTAGCGTCCTGTTCTTCATCTATTACTAATCCATTAAAATAAAGTAGATAATCTGGTAATACTTGTATTGGTAATGGTTGACCCATAAAACTAACCCCATTATCCGTACTAATGTAAATTTTAGGACTATGAGCACTACAATCACTATTTATCGTTTCACAATCTCTGACATTTTGAAGAGTGGCTGTGGTAAGTAAAGCACTACTTGTTACTTTAACTGGATTTGATAGTGTGGTTATACCAGGGAAATTGTCTGACATACCAACTTCCCAAAACATTGTTATGTCATATTCTTCTGTATTTCTTCCAGAATCTAATCCGTCTGTTACATTAAGACTAGGTACTACTTGTGGTTCTGTTTCAAATAAAGTAACAACTCTTTTAATAGCCGGTGTAACTTCATAATCATCTTCATCCATAATATAACCTAATAGTTGCATTTCAAAACTTTGGACATAGAATCTTTTTTGTTCAAACTGATCTATTGTACTTTCATCTCCAATACTTTCTAATATAATTGGAAAATAGTGTCCGTTACAATTAATGTATTTTTGTCTTGACTGGAAAGCTTGCATTACAATTTTATTAAATTTGTTTATCTCTCTCATTCTATACGAAAAGAATCTAACTTCATATGTTAGATTAACAGCTATAGGTTGGGGAATTTTATAAACATCAACACCTACTGAGTCACCATCGTAGTTGGGAACTTTCATATAGTCAAATCTTTGTTTTTGTGGTATTGTATATTGAGTAACTGGATTTGTTCCAAATTGTATGTCTGGTTGTCTAACTATCGTAACAAATGGAATTTGTACATTTCTATCCTTATCTGTAAATTGCCACGTTCTTGCAAATTCAGCCCATCTTTGTATTGTTAAAAAAAATACAGGAACTCTTTTACCATCTAAAGTTAAAATTAGGTCTTCTTCCACGAATTTAATAAAATCCCTATCCATATCTTCATATAAAACACCTTTAGGTACAAAAGTACCACTAGCATTCCATCCTTCTTCCCATAATTCTAATCTCCTCTCGTGATTACGAGCTCGTTCCTTTAGTTTTACGTTTTTCAAAAATTTCTTAGGTATTCCCATTATTAAATTGCTGTAAATTCATTAGGGTCGGCAACAGTACATTCAATTGTTCTAACCGCTCCTTTATAACCAAATATAGTATGTTCATTGTCCGCATTAATTTTACCATCATTAACAACAACCCAAAACTTCATATCACTTTCAGTATATCGATATCCAATATAATCACCATATTTAATATCAACTTCTTTTTCTTGTAATTGTTTTTCATATACATTAAATGTTAAATTACCAAAATCTCTATATCTTAATGACCCATTAGGGTTATAAGTTGCATTTTCACCGACCGCTAATTCTAAATTAACTAATAATTCTACAGGTGGAAAAAATCTAACATTCTCTGCATTAACTTCTTTGTAGACATCATCAGTATCTGTTTCTTCAATGTCTATACTAAATAATACAACGGACATATGAAGGTCTCCCTCCATATATTCCCTACCAAAATCAACTTCTAAATCAAAATCTTGATCATCAAAGAATTTATTTAATCTGGTAATAGGTACTTTAGTCTGCTGGTTTTGTTTATTTTCCATATACTATAAATACTCTTGACTTAGTTATAATTAATCTTTAGCATTAAGCACGCCACTAATAACTATTAATAACTAATAATTATTTAATTGATCAATATAATATAATTAATGCATGCTGGATCCAAACCGTATAAAAGATTACATATCTTTAGTTAAGACTTACGAAGGTAAGAACGACTATTTACTAACTCTTAAAGCCAGATTTAAGAATTCAAGTAGTATTAAACCTACCCAAAAACAAATTGAGTATATCCAACATAACTATAGAAAAATTCCTGTAGAGGTGGATAAAGAGATATGTGTCAGTAATTACTTTGCCACAAGACTACAAGAAGAACACCTTTTAGTTAAAACCCCATTAAAATTTAACATAGTTAAAATCCTATCAAATATGAAGGATACCTTACATGTAATGGCTAAATTTAGTAAAAACCAAAATTCCCCAACTATGGTATGGATACCTAAAAAACACATTGTTAAAGAAAGGGTAAAAAATGAAGTAGGTGTAATAGATTATAAGGAGTATTCACATCGTCCACCAATGGTTCATCAAAGAGAAGCTATTATAAAATTATTAGAGTACGATAGGTTTATATTATCTGATGACATGGGATTAGGTAAAACTACATCCGCAGTAATAGGTGCTAAATTAAGTGGGGCAAAAAGAATATTAGTGGTATGTCCCTCTTCCTTAAAGTTAAATTGGAAAAAAGAAATTGGTAACTATGATAGTGAAGAAGATATTAATATTATAAATGGAAAAAAATGGGGGGAAACAAAAAAATGGAATATAATTAATTTTGATATTCTTAAAAACTTTCACTTTTTACCTACAAAAAATAAGGGGGTGTCACAAACAACAAAAAGTGTAATTACAAATTCTGATTTTGATCTTGTTATAGTTGATGAAGCTCACGCTATTAAGAACACAACATCTAAAAGAACTAAAATTGTTATGGATTTTGTTAAAAAAATTAAAAAAGTGTGGTTATTGACTGGTACCCCAGTTGCAAATCGACCTATAGATTTTTATAACTTATTAAAAATATGTAGAACTACAATTAGTCAGGATTGGGTACATTTTGTTAAAAGGTATTGTGATGCTAAAAGATTTAGAGGACAGGGAGGAAGATTAATATGGGACACAAAAGGGGCCTCAAATTTACAAGAACTTCATGAATATACTCAAGATTGTATCCTTAGGAGAAAAAAAGAAGATATTATAGATTTACCACCAAAAATAGTATCACCAATATATCACCAACTCGAAAACGCTTCAGGATATCAAGAAATAATGGGAGAATACAAATCCTGGTCTCTTAAACACGGTCATGCCAATTTAGCACAACACATGACTAAATTAGTAACTCTTAGAAAGTTTTTAGCAGAAGAGAAAACAAGACACACAATTCCATTTATAAAAGATTTAGTCGAACAAGGTAAAAAAGTAATAGTTTTTACAAATTTTAACAATGAACAACAAATTATATTTGACCAATTCAAAAAAGTTGCTGTTAGACATAATGGTTCTATGTCATTAGAAGAAAAAGAAAAAAGTGTTGAGTCATTTCAAACAAACAACAAAGTAAGAGTTTTTATTGGTAATATAATGTCCGCTGGTGTTGGTATTACTCTAACAGAAGGAGAAGTAGTTATAATGAATAGTTTAGATTGGGTACCAAAATCTCACTCTCAAGCCGAAGACAGAGCTTATAGAATTGGACAAAATAAAAAAGTTAATGTTTACTACCCTATTTTTGATAAGACAGTTGAAGAAATTATATATAAATCACTTAAGAGTAAACAAAAAAATATCGACACTATAATGGGTGAGTACTCCCAAGATGATATTGTGGAGAGTTTAATTGACCAGTTAAGTTTTATTTAATCTTGTCTCCGTCTGAAGAAAGTATGTAAATAAATTCTTCATGACACAATAAACTAATACTACTACCGTTTTCTAATTGCATTTCTTCCCACTTTTCATCTATTAATCTACTAGAACTTACTGTAACATTCGCCAAAGATTTAATCCTAACTATTCCTGATAAAGACTCAGAAATATTTAATTTAATTTCATTACCACCACGAGCAATTATTGTACCATCATGAATAATATCATAGTCGCTTGATATCACTTTTACTTTATCTTCTTCATAATCTTTTCTGAAATCCGGATCAACTTTTTTTCTTAACTCAATTAATTCTTTAAGAATAACAGAAGATAATAGTTCATCTTTTACCCCTCTTAATGTACCATCACTATTAAATTTAGCGAAATTAGGATTAATGTCGTTAACATCTTCCGCTATAAGACCATATTGTACATTTCCTGGAAACTTCTTAAACTCAAATTGTGCCGGTTTTAGATTATAAACCCAAGAACTATCGTATTCATAATCAATGTTCATTTTTAAGTGCCTTAAGGAAGCGGTTGTACCAACAAGTCCTTCGGAACCAATTTTCAAAGTATCAAAAAGTTCTACGTTATTTAACACTCCCCCTGGACCTAGAAAAACTTGACATGTGTTTGAGTCAACATTAGCATATGGTCTTCGATCACCAATTCTAATATTCATTCCATCGTCAATAGTTAAACCAGTCATCCCAATACCGGTAGATGCGTCGTAATTTGAAACTGTAAATGCGGTACTAGCACTTGTAGTACCACTACCTATAATCATAACAGTGGCTGGATTATGATAACCCCCATTTTCGATATTTGTCCAATCACTGGATTTATACCTAAAAACTGTTTGTTGTGAAAACACTCCGTACTGACCGTTTAATCCATTATCGTTAAGATTAAATTTCATTCTATTAACTTCGTAAACAGAACTACTGTTATTAGGATACGGCATTGTAAATTCCCAAGCCCTTGTAACTGGACTATATCTCATATAAGGAGTTGTAGTGACAGTACTAGAACTCATATAAAATTTAGAATAATAAGGATAACCAACAATGTCCCCATCGGTAATTACAGCCCCCAACTCAAGAGTACCTAAAATTTTTGTATTACCAGAAAACTCAGCACTTGTATCTTGGAATTGTCTTAACTGTCTAGAATAATCAACTAATGTTGTAAATGCCATAAGAAACTATATTACATACATACCCAGTGGTCTGTATTGTAGAGATTTATTTATCGATTCAGCCTCACTTGCTCTTTGTTCCGTTTGTCCAAAGTTACTCATACTTGTTAATCTTTCCCCAAGTTCCTCAATAAGTTTAGACTGTTCATCCTTACCTTCATCTAATAAAGATTGGTAATCCATAGAAACTTCTGCACCTGGTACGTCTAATGATCCTGAAAATTTACCTCTAATACGTCCTAAGGTTTCTTTTGCTAACCCTAAAAGATATCTACGAACCCAAATCTTAGAAGGTAAGTTTAATGACGAATAATCAATTGAATCTAATGGAACATCTGATGGTAGTTTAATTACATCAGTGTTTGCTTGTAAACAAGCTTCCCTGTCCTGTTCCTCATTTTCTGGTACAATCTCATAATATCTATACCATACTTTTCCTTTATATAATGAAGTGTTTCCATAATCATAAGACCCCCCAGGAACTGGCATGATCCAAAGATATCGTTGTCCACTTGGAGCTGCAGTAACCTTATAAGTTAAATCACCTCTAATAAGTCTATTTTTTAGATTTCTATCAGACTGTCTTAATAACACATCAAAAGCTGGCATTACGTAATAAGAACCCATACCAAATTGTGCCAAACCACCTTCTCCACCAAATCCTGCACCAAAAGCCCCACCAATTCCCATAAATGGGTCGATAACCGCTTGGTCCAAACTAGGTGGTGTAAACCATAAAACTTCATTAAGTTCTCGATTTGCTGGTATTAAGTATTGTTGTTGATTGGATACTAATTCGACAAAATCAGTTTTAAGTTCCCAAGGACCTCTTGATTGTAATCCTACCGCTTTGGAGTAAGCGTATGTAAATTGAGTTTCGTAATCGAAATCTCTTGTTGTTAAGTTTATCGCGGTATCAGTTTCACTAACATCTAAACCAATTAATGACGGCCATTGATTGTCCACTAACCACTCGTATTGGTACTGTACATAGTCTTCAACTGCAATTGAGAGGAGTGTGTCCAATTGGTCATTAGTTACTTCTACTTTTCTAACTGGAGCCCCTAATCTATGTCTAGTTTTAGTAAATAAGTCGGTTCTATCATCCGGAGTAATATTTGTTGCCATAGTGGTATATTCTTTTTATATAAATATTAAGAATATAATAAAACGGATGTATAAGTTAGGGTTTTCTATTTTTCTGAAGCGGTACTACCTGTATCACTAGTTGCCAAACATCCACCTTTTTTTCCTTTACAAGAATTTTCCATAATTAAGATTTTTTGTTTATAGATTTAGATTTTGTTATTTTTCCCGTGAAGATAGTATCACCGACACGTATTTGTACCTGTTCATCAACTTTCCTTTCAACAATAATTTCTTCAACAACTTCTCTAATTAAAGTTTTAAGTTCTTGTGTATTTGATGTATTAATTTGAGGTTGCTCAACCCTTTCTTGTATAACTTCTTTTTTATTTCCAGAGTTTGGATTAATCATTTTTACTAATTCTGGATCTAAATCAGCGGTGTTATTAGTTGGGTCAGCCACAGTGTTATTAATCATAGCCTCTACTATCTCTTTTGGCATTCTAGTTGTTTTTGCGTTTTTAAGAGTTCTTCTTATAGGTTGTGTTGGGTCACTTGTCATTTTAGGAGCGGCTCCTGGAGGTAAACTTGTTAACATTTGTGAAGAGTCAATCATACCTGATGGTAAAGGTGCATTATTTTCATTAATACCCCTTTGGGAATACTCTCCTCCGTTTCCACTTGGGCCCATTTGTGATTCTACTTTATCTAATACTGATTTAGATTTATTTAGAATTCCTGCTAATTGTCTTATATCTACTGGTGCTTCTGCCATAATTAAAATTTTGCTTGTGCGTATATTCTTGTCATATCCTTATCTCCACTAGGGTTATATAAAGGTTTTGCTTCATTAAATATATCACCACTATTCACAAAGTCAACCATTCTGTCCACTCTAAATAATCTCCAACCAGGCATATTTTCTGGGGAATCTGTTTTACCCTCTAACTGATACGCCCTAACTACCGGATTTTCTCTTTTTGATAATCCGTAAACGTAAGGTTCTATTTCTCTATAACCAGGATTGGAAATTGTGTCCCCCTCATAATATATTGTACACACATTACGATTGTTTATTGCGGAAATTATTTGATTTCTATTTACCGCCTCTAAGATTATATCCTTAAATACAGAAGTTAACTTCATTATTTATTAGTTTTAAGGGTTAGACTGATATGGATATTCAGATAATTCTGGACCAGTATAAGGTGTTTCAGGAGACATTCCAGTTAATGTTCCATTGTATGAGATAGCCTCATCTCTTTTTTCTACATCTATACTTGTACCAACTTGTGCATCTGAAGGTGCTGCATATCCACCAACCGCACCACCTGCAAAATTAGAGTTTCCTCTACCTTTCGCATCTCCATCTGCTTGTGCATTTGGGTGGTTGTAGCTATAAGCTACTGTTTCGTCGTAACCAAATTTACTTTGATTTAATGCGAACGCTTCGTCTCTTTTTGCGTTTGCTACTTCATCTAATGTTTGTGCCATAATTCTATTCTTTAATTAATTTATTTATTATTGTGGTCATTTCTTTATATATTGCCCTATTATTCATTATATCACGAGAATTACCAGTTATTCTCGCCACATTACTTTTTGTTACATTTTTATTGTCTCTGTCTTTGGTGTGGGTTTTTTTGAATTGATTTTTCATACCAGCGTCGGCCTTAGACCTTTTTTCTCTGGTAACACTTCCTCTAGATTTTTCTAGAGTTGAGTTTACCCACTTTTCCATTGACTCACCCCCCGCTATTAAATATTCTCTATCGGTTTTATTTCCAGAAAAAGAATCAAAAAAATTTTTCATCCTTTTTAACATAGAATAAGTCATAGTTTTATCCGAAACAATATTTTGAGCTCTTTTATAACCCTTTATATTTTTATCATTTCTTTTTAATTCCGAGTTTAATGAATTAATGACATTATTAGGTACAGTCCATTTATTTCCATAAAGATCACTATTCGCCATTTATCATTCTTGTTAACTCATCTTTTATATTTTGTGGAACCGAAGTAAAATCAATATCATTAATTAAATCATTAAAAATTATTAACCTTTCATTGTTTTCTCTTTCATTCCATAATTCTTTAACTAACATTACCCACTTAACTAATATAGGGTCCTCATCCGAATATTCTGATAAACTCATTATATTAGTTTCTTCATTATTAGGAATAATATCATTATATGGACCACTTTTAACTATATCCTCCAACATATCTTTCATTAGTTCTTCAGATTCCTGCATCTTATCTTTAGCAAAATAATCCTCAAAAGAACTTTGTTTATTGTTCTTTTTTAGAATTTCATAAAATTTTCTTGGATTGTGTTGTAGTTTATCTGCTAGTTTTGAATACGGTTTGTTTTCATCATCTTCTCCCCACCATCTAAGATAACCATAAAAATTAGAAGCTCCTTGTCTAGTAAGTTTTTCGTATTGATCAGAAGTTTTGTCACTACCAAAATCATGATTAATAGTGTAGTCACCTGAAATTATACTTCCAGTCGAATCTATCAACTCCTCTAAGTTTTTCTTTTTCATAGTATCTGTTTTATACTATAAATATCAAACCATAATAAAACGTTTAGGATTTTATCTTGAATTGTCTATTTTATCTCTAAAACCGACATTAGGTGTTCTTTAGGGGAACTTTTAATATCTGACCAAAACACTACTTCTCTTTCATCCATTTTCATCAAATCCTCCATAGTATCTTGGTCTTTTTCTGCAAAAGGAATTCCAGATATTAGTGACATTTGTGTTTTGGTATAATATTCTCTTGGTTCTAATAAACCTTTTTTATCTACCGCCTTTAATACATTATCTCTTATCGCTGGTTCAAAAGAAACCAACAACGGTTTAACTCTTTTATTAAAATTGGATATGTATCTAGCTTTATTATACTCTCCTAATAATGTGGGATTTTTTTCCATTTGGTCTTTATCTAACAGATAACAATTAAAAGTTAATTCTCCTTTTTTCTTTTGTATGTCCCCATGAGACGCCCTAGTACCATTGTTTACATAGAAAATCGTATCACCTAAACTAACTCTAAGATTGTTCTTTATAATTAATTCCATATGTGCTTGTGAAGGAAGAGGATTTCCGGCTTTATTGTTACCTCTATTAATGTAGGATTTAACTGTTCTTTTAACTCTGGATTTAGATGCTATCTTACTAAGTGGTATTTTACAATCATAGATATTTTGTAAATGTTCATAGTAGTATTCTATAAACTCTGGTCCTTTACCATTTAATAACATCTCCAAACCATTATCAATAAACTCCTTAATGTAATCTGGTAGGGCCTTAGATTTAATTGTGTTTCCAACAATATCTACTTTACCATCCTCTGTTAAATCAGCGTAATTTTTACGAGATACGTTTATTGAGGATTTCCAAAAACCATCTATGTCTAACCCCATAACACCTCTCATATATGTGTCATTAAACTCAGCAACCACTGCGGGTGTACCACTATACTCCTTACCCTCTTTTACAAAATGATGTATTCCTTTTCCTACATAAGTATATTTTTTTGTTGACTCCGGTACACTAAAATTACATCCATCAGTATCTAATACAAGAGGTATAAACCCCCTATTTTCAAAAAACCTAACTAATAATCTAAGATACATCCTAGCAGTACAAGTAACTTCTTCTCCTTTCATAACATCTCCCCAGTTAAAAACTTGTGGTGCTGTTAGTGAACCATACATAGAATTATTAATAATTTTAATTGGTAATTGTTTAGCTTTGAAAAACGAAGCCTTTTTCTTATCACCTTTTTCTGCCCATTCGTTAGCCATGTATTTGTATTTATTTCTAGTGTCATATAGATATTGTAACATAGCGTGCATTGCTCCTGAAACATCACATTCTGGATAAACACCATGAGTAATCATGATTGACGGATAAAGTGAGGCATAATCTAATTTAACTATATCTTTTGAATATCCAACCTTAAGTATTCTAGACAACCCACCAGTAAAACTTCTTTTTTCTCCTTTTTCTGGGATTGCAATACTGTTTTCATAAGACCAAGATAACATTAATAATTTCCATATAGACGCAGTTCCCATTGTTGATACACGTTCGTATATTGTTGGTAATATTTTTGCCATCAAGAAAGAGGACTGATTGAAACTATTATCAACCTCTAAAGTTTCCCAAATATCATCTAATAGATACTTTTCCACTATTTCCTTACCTGTGATTTCCTCCCAACCTTCCGGAATTTTTTCTTCTGAAGATTCGGACCACTCACCGGTAGATATATTAATCCAATAAGGATTTTTATCAAATCTTAATTTAGCTATTCTATCATGGTCAACATAAACCCTATTATCTTTAGCAATTCTTTGTTGTTTACAAATATATTTTAGACCGGCTGATTTAATATTAGAGTTAATTGCCATTGCTCTTCTAACTGAATGGATCACATCTATAATATTATAACCCCACATACTTGTTTGTTCAAACTTTTCTACTTCATTAGCCAACTTTAAGATATTCTCCCTTCTTCTAAATTTAGATTTTTTCTTAGGGTCCAAAGTCTTAGCTATTTCTTTTATGTCTAGTCCTAACATTTCACATCTAGACACAATCCAGTACCAATCAAAATTTTCTGAATTATATCCTCCAATAATAGAAGGTCTAACATAATCAATAACCTTAAAAAAGTTTATAATCATTTCTTTTTCCTCATCCTCATTATTGGCATCCAAAACAACCTCAAATCCTCTATTATCTTTAATACCAATAGAGAATATAGTACCATCCGATGGTTCAAGAGACGTAGTTTCAATATCAAAAACCATTCTATGAACATCTTCATAATTTTCAAAACCCTTAAACAATCTTTTACCTGTCGATATCATGTATTGTTCAACCGGTGAAATTAATTCAAAATACTCTCTGTTTTTGTAGGGTTGTATTCCACCATCACCAAAAAACTTTAATAGGGTGTAAAAACCTTGGTTTGTATATACTAAGTACTTAAACCCATTCTCTAGTCTACTATCTCCCACAGTATTTAACTTTTTCATCTTAATACCAAATTGTTTCATAGCGTTTCTAATTCTTCTTTTATCTCTTCCGTAAAAATTAATTTGTTCAGAAGTAAAAACGTCTTCTTTACACCAAAGAAAAGGTTTTAATTTTTTTCTTGTGGTAAACTTTCCTTTATTTGGGTCGTCAATAACTAAATGTATGTAATTACTAGCGGCTTCGTATTCAAGAGCGGTAATATATTGTTGTGGATCTCTACCCTCAAGAAAGGCTGAAATTGTTTCTTGGTCAATATGTGGTATTTTATCGTGTTTTATTGGCATAAAGTTTTGTATTAAAATTTACAACAAATATAATAAAATTTTTTGAAAAATAAAACTAAAAAGGTACTTCTATTAACACCCTTGTCCTTGTACTCCTATTGTCACTGGAAATTGACCTATTCCATTAAACTGAGCATATTGCCACATATCACCTCCTGCGTCTACCCCATTTCTTGGCCATATAATATAGTGACCTGCGGGCCAAGGAAAGTCATTTGTATTCCCAACAGGTCTTTCTTTTGTCGCATAAAAATCTTTTCCATCGAACCACATCTCATCCCCTGGTAATCCTGTCCCTGGACGTACTTCACCTGACATAGGCATAACATATCCTATTTGTGTAATTTCAGTAAGAAGAATCGTTTGTCGATTTGCAATTGAAGCACAAGCATCAGGTTGGTTTGAATATGGACCAAATACTTGGACCGTTTTCCAGTCACAGTCTGATACACTTGCATTCAAACCGTTTATCGAAGTTATACCCGCTCTAGGTATGACATATCCATGTGAATCACGAAATATATAGTTTGTGTCTTTACTAGTATATGCGATCCCATCTGCCACACTACCACAAAACGTACCATTAATGTCGTTTGCTGGGGACCATAAAAAAGATCTTAATACTCCCATGTTATATTACTACAAAAGTGTTATCTGGATTAAAATATATAACATTTTCAGTAGATGTCATATTACCTACAACTCTTACATAATCATTAACAGAGTGACTTGCGAGAGAATCAGTTATTTTACCTTCATTGGTTGAAACATAAAGTTGTTGACCTGCCGATGCAACAGCAACATCATCAGCTGCGTCTATTTTGAAATATCCTTTTAATAAAATTCCGTCAGTAACTTCAGGACCTAATGCAAGACCTAATAAGTTTCCTTGGAGTGATGTATGATCTGCGTCGGCTTTAACCCAGTTAGAAGCTCCTCTTAGTTGGACAAGAAAACCTTTTTCGAATCCTACTCCCGCATCCCCAAAAGTAACAATATCATAACCACCTCCTGCGTTATTCCCTATATTAGGTATTTGGTCGTGTACTACATCTAAAGCAGTATGTGCTGATATTTTATTTATTCCTATATTTTTTCTTGCTCCGGCCCCATACCTGTCCATTCCATATATTGAGTTTCCGATATTCATCATAAACTCATAATTTCTTGGTTGTGCATTATACCCAATTGCAATTACATCATTAACTTGTGTTGCCGCTGTTCCTACTCCGTGTCCTATAAAAACTCTACCACTATTATCACCATTGACGGAGTTGTTTCCAACATAAGACCCAATACTTATGTTTGAGTGTCCCCAATTTTGGCACGTGGTACCACCTCCACTGTCTTTACCAACAGAAACATTGTGAGCACCTGAACGAGTTGCCTGCATTGACCTATCTCCAATAGCGACATTTCCCATTTGGGCTGTATTATGCCAAAACATTGCCCATCTTCCCAATCCGGTATTACTATATCCTTGAGAATTATTTCTGTAAGTATTGGATCCAACAAAAGTGTTATCAAAAGAATTACCAGCACCACCACCAGCACCTGCTATAGCTCCTGACTCAGCACCGATAAATGTATTCCTAAAATCAGCAGCACTTCGAACACTAGCACCTGCCCAAAAACCAACTGCAGTATTCCCATATGCTCCACTACCATTTAGATCTTGTAAAGCTTGGTACCCAAGCGCAGTATTGTCAATATCTGTTGTACCACCACTACCTGCACCATAACCAATATATGTAGACCTAACGGCCCCATTCCCATTCATTTTAATATAGTCCGTTGAGTGTATTGCCCCTGTGGCACTTAAACCACCAACAATGGTTACTTCTTTATTTGGTGTTGGGGTAAATATACCTACTCCTTTTGTAACACCACCGGGTCCAATTCCTGCGGCGTCTCCTCTTATAACTAAAGCTGAACCACCTATTTCATTTATATCTCCAAGAACCGCAAATGGTTTTCTAACTGTTTGTGTAGCCGGGTCTCCTGCTACTTCTCTAGAAAAAACAGAAAGAGAAAATCCCGTACCAACAAATCTACCTACACCATCGGGATACGGCATGGATTGGTCTGAAGTTGTTGCTTGAAAACGCCAAGTTGTAGCCCCTGATTTTACACCTCCACCTGCACCGGCCCCTAAATAAGCGATAGTTGAATCTGTTATTGATGCGATGTATGATGCACCCCCTCCTACAGATTGGGTGTAAAAGTAACTATACTTACCTTTTATGTGTAAAGGAACTTCAGGTTTGTCTGTACCAATACCAACTCGGGTACTATAATATGTCGTTCCATCATCATTTGGATTTGTACCTCCTGAAATTGAAACCGACCTATATCCAATATCTCCAAAAGGTTCTCCAGCAGCGTCAATTGTGTTTGCCGTCCATACCCCTGTATTTGCATATGATAGTGGTACTAACTGTTCTTTAAGTACAGCTTTAGTTTCTTTAATAAAACCATCGGTATCAACACCTAATAATCCAATATTTAATTGAGGTGGTGTATCCGTTATTCTAAGATTTCCGTTTATTGTTGCCGCTGAAGTTGAAAAATCTCCTAATATTAATGGTCTAGACGCGCCTCCAGCCACTTGTGGTTTATTACCAATTCTTAGAGTGTTAGATTCTGTAGACTGACTTCCTTGTCCATAACCAATAAACACATTTCCATCTTGTGTAGTAAGAGAAGGACCAGCACTGGAACCAAGAAGAGTATTATATTGACCAGAAGTTAAAGCTTGGCCCGAGGCAAATCCAAGTGCAGTATTATTGTCACCTGAGGTTAGATTATAAAGTGTTCCATATCCTATCCCTACGTTAAGAGATGCTGCGTTTAGAACTCCATTAGAACCTAAACTTTGTGCCCCAATACCAACATTATATGCACTATTAGCGTTGTTGGCTCTTGTCTTCCCAGCACCAAATCCTAAATAAACAGAAGAATTAGAACCTGGATCAGTACCTGACGTGGTAAGTTTAGATCCGTAACCCACATCATCAAAATGCATGAAATTTTCTACATCAACTGTTCCAGATAATGAAAGGGTGTGTAACGGGTCTTGTTTATTTATTCCGATGTTATCAACATCATATGTTCTATTTTGTGTGGCTTGTCCAATATTAAATAAAATATTAGCATTTGGGTTACCTACGTGTATATCTAATGCGGAACCAGTACATCCACTTACATGATTTATCCATAAAGGATATGTACAAGCACTAAGTGCTGATGTTATCGCTCCTCCTCCAGTAGCGTTTGATGTTGTTTGAGTACATTTACAAGCCATTCTTTTCTTTTTTATGAATTATCTACACAGTTTGCACAATTACTTCTCGCAAAACTGTCATTTATGTTTATAAATAAATTATCTCTGATTGGTACAATTAATTCTGCACAATCATCATTAAGATAAATACTGAACTCTCCTTGATATCTTCCTGGTGTATTTGTATCTTGTTCTCTAAACCTGTAAAATATATAATATTCTGTTGGTGCGTTCACATCTACATTTGTTAAAGAAACAATACCTCCACTTCTATTTAGTATCTTATAAACTCCAGTATTATTATCCTTCATCGAAAATTTTATAGATGAGTTTGCCAATTTATCGTGAAGGTTATTATAATCATTCCTACCATCCTCAATAACTTTCATTTTAAGGATTGGTTCTGTTGAGTTTTTTCTAATGTAAAAGTCCATACTTATAAATACTTTATATTTTATTACCTTACCCTTTTTCCGGTAAATGTTATTTTAGCCTCTTGTGCTGGGTTTACACGAGTTATACTAATTGTTAATGGTTCATTAGGAACAATGGTAAAAGGAAACTTTATTCTAGGTGGTACCGCCGTACCTGATGTTCCATCATCATGCCATGTTCCACCACATTGACCAAATCCAGTTCCAACACAATCTGCTTGAGTAAAACATTTATGGGTAATAGGTCTACCACCATAAGGTGCGGTTAATTCACTTAAGAAAGGTTGTATTGTAGTTTGGTCTGTACAGTAAGGTTCCTGTGAACTATAGAGTAATGGTAAATCGTGATTGTTTGTTGTACCAGAATAAGAAGTAACGTTTACTGTTTCTTCATAATCCCACCTAATCATTCTATAACTAAAATCTAATGAAATAGTGTCAATACCCACAGGAAAAGTATATATTCCGTATTCTGCATCACATCCCTCAACTGGGAAATTAGCGTTTCCACATATACAATCCTCCAACCCATATCTTTCCATATTAACATAGTAATTATGTATAAGTTCACTTGCATCTAGTGGTTCTATATAAAAACGCATTTGCGAAATCCCTCCCATATAACTTCCTCCAAAATTTCTTTGTATTAACATACTTTCATCGGCAACGTCTCGTCTATAAACCTGTTTAGAAAATACCACTTTTTCAATAACCATTTCCCCAACAGTACCAGGAGTTGGTCCTATAAATAAATCTCCAGTTAAAGTGGCCTTATAAGAATAATATAAAAGTGTATTACCTGATGAAGGATTTAATTCTTGATTTTGCCAAAAATATCTAACCTCAGGACCATTAGGAGATAAATTAAAGTAAGATGTACTAGCTGTAGTTGCAGAAATACCCATATCTAAAGTGGTGTTTCCACTTACTTTATATGCTTGTACAAAAACATCATAAGTTTCACCAGAAACTACAGGGTGCTTGTAATCTTGTTCTTTATAGTATAAAGTACCTCTTTGTACCACCCCACTTAGCGCATTTGTTGTTGTGTTAATTGTAACACTACCGGTAGTTAAATCATCTGTAATAGTTGCGGTACCTGTTTGTGTAATTGTTGCAACGAATGGAGTGTAGGGACTTGCCGGTTGGTTCCATCCTGTTGCGACATTCGGTAGAGTAAGTGTATCACCTACATCATAAGATTGTCCATAATCAAATGGCGACGCGTTTAAGGTATTTACTGATCCATTTGCTATGTAATTAGCCCCTGCTGTGGAGAAATTCCACAACCATTGTGAACCCGTTCCATACGACCCATTATAGACAAAATCAGATTGTTGAAAAATACCACCAACCGCAGCGTTAGTCCATGTTGGACTACAGTAATTTACCGCACAAGCTGGTTGCCCTTCCCATTGCCAAATATCACCAATATATATAGGAGTCCACATTTTATTAGCATTAGCCGATATTACTTCTGTTAATAGTTGAGACTGTAGAATGGCTGATTCGCCTGGACTACCACTTAAAGTTAAAGATTCATACAAACCTTGGGAACCACCTCCCCATGACATTGAGTATGGTTCGGTTAGTTGTTTCATTGGAAGCTCATTTAGTCTTCTAGGTATTACTTCCTCAAAATTTGGAACTTTTAGGACTGGTCTAGAATTAACATATAAAGTAAGATCCCCCACTCTATTATTCCTATCACCAGTCCAAGCTATGTTTTGTAAAAATAGTTTTTCTCCTTCTATTATATTTGTTGTTGTTGCACTAGATCCTGACATTGCTACAGTTTCTTCCTCACAAGTTAAAGTTGTTATTAGATTTGTCCCACCCTTCCAAAGTTTTTGTAAATCTGTCGCGTAAAAGTTATTACGCTTAAATACCGCGTCCACCTTAATCCAAGAATCTTGAGTTAATCCTGTACATATAGGATGTGATGAATAGGACTCTTCTATTGTGTATCCTGTTGCGTAGGTTCCACCAGAACAAGCAAAACTATCACTTGTACCAGTAACTGAAGTATCCCCTGTAAATCTTAAAACCCTATAACCTAATTTATACCCTCCATATTCTGGACCACCACTTAACCTAAGAGCAAAATTATTACTCATTATTTGGTATTCTGTTTGTGCACTTGTGTAAAAATTACCATTAAATACTTGGTCATCATATGTCCATCCAGTATTAGTACCTAAACTAACCCATGATGAATTACACTGAGTTGGGTCGATACAACTTGCCTCGTCGGTACAAGTTCCATCCTCACACGCATAATTTACCGCACTTTGACAGGTGTCTGCTGACAATCCCGTATAAACACAACTACCAGTACAATTATATAAATCGGTTTGGTTATCGGAAGTAGTATAACCAGTTTCACCACTAAAACAATTATAAAATTTATTTTCTGAACGAGCACCAAGATAAAAGAAGAGACCTTCATTACTTGGGTAAGCCGTATTTAAGGTGGTCCCAACTTGGTTATTCCAACTAGAGCCCGAAGACCTAACTTTTAGCAAACACTCAACCGTCCAACCTTTATCAACTCGTTTAGGTAATACTTGATATCCGTAACTAAATAGATCATAAAACCCTTGGAAAAATCCTCCATATAAATCATAATAGAACCCACTTCTATCATAGTCTGATTTCATTCCGTAAGTAATTGGTGATTCCATAACTCCTGTTGCGTTATCTATTCCAGTTACAGCATTAATAGTTAGTATTAAGTAATCCGCAACCCCTGGAGGATAACCAAGTAAAGCACTTGGTATAGATATTGTATCATTTATCGACCACCAATTTCCAGGATTTATAATTTCAATGTCCGAAGAATTGGTTGTACCAGTAGAATCAACAGTTATTTTCAATTCAATAGGAAAGGTTTGAACAGATTGACTTAATACCGTCACCCCACTAAAATCAGTTTTAATAATATAGGTCCCTGCCGCCCTATTTGGATTCGTATTTCCCTGTATCGTCCCAAAAGATACCAACTTACCTGGTGCGTATCTATCCCATTTGGCAGTGAATCCACTTACCTGATGCATTTTCATTCTGTAATCCACCCACTTAGGATCAAAAGTTTTATCGTCAGGTGTTGTTGGTATACTAGTTGCTAAATATAGAGTATCACCGGTCATGGTTTGACTAAGTCCATTATCAATCCCAGTTAAACCAATATCATTAATTTCTTGTGAATCGGTAACCGATGCATAAGACCAACCCATTTTACTTAATAATGTATTACCAGAATAAAATTTACCTTCATTATTAATTTGACCATAATTAACACCTGTGACAGTAACCAAAACATCTGCAGCTCCTCCTCCACCTAAACTGGAATCGGGTATAACTAATTGGTCATTAATCTCGTAATTATATCCCCCATTTATTGCGGTAAAATAAGCAGTAGACGCACTTAATGTAATAGCACCGGTATTATCAACGTGTACATAAAAATCAGCCTCTTGTCCTACTACTGGTTTATTAGTAGTTGAATTTATGTAATTCATGTAATTACTATCACAATTATAGTTACTATGTCCTTGTATTGTTGGAAAATTATTAGTTATATTATATTCTCCTGGTTTAGGACAGTTGGAATAAATATAGTAGTTACCTTCGGTTCTATTTACATCCGCCCCACTAAAAGTAACTCCAGTTATACCACCAAGACTTTCTAAATTATGCATTTCTATTTGTTCACTACACTGAGGGTCATTTATATCCATATAAACAGGTAATCTAGTTGAATAGAAAGTATTACCGAATAGAGCTGTCTGAGCACTATAACTCATTATCTCAGTTGAATAAATTACTTCTTGGTTGAAGTCTCTTTGATCTGAAGATAGAAAGAAATCCCAATATGAGTCATTACTAATCTTAGCATCTAGATTATTAAAAGCATAATTGTGTATCGCCATTTGATTTATTTTATATAGATAAATATATTTAGGTTCATAAGTATTTTAATATACTGTAGTTATTTGATTTAATTCTCAAAATTGTTTATTATTATTATCTAAAATAAAAGTTATATGTCTAAAAAAATAAAAGTATTAGTAGTACCTTCAGATAGAACAGGTGTTGGATCGTTTAGGTCAATAGATCCTCACACTGCCTTAGAAAAATATTATCCTGATGAATTTAGGGTTGAAATAAATTATGACCCATGGAAAAATAGGGACACTTATTGGCAAGATTTTGATATTCTTCACTTCCATAGAGGTATGGGTGATTGGGGTAATTGTCTTCGATTATTAAAAGACTGTAAAAAGTGGGGAATAAAAACAATAATGGATATTGATGATTTTTGGATGCCTGGTCCAGAACATCCTGCCCATACAATGATTGTAGAAGAAAAAATTAATCTTAGAATAATCGAAAATGTAAAAGCCGCAGAGTATGTTACCACTACAACTAAAGAATTTGTTAAAGAAATTATACCGTATAATAAAAATGTTGAAACATTCCCTAATGCGATTGACCCTAGTAAACGACAATTTACCCCTAAACCAGAAGATTCTGATGTAGTTAGAATCGGGTGGTTAGGTGGTTCTTCCCACTTACACGACTTAGATATCTTAAGGGGAAATATACAAAAATTAAAAGCCGATCCAACACTTAAAAATAAGTATCAGATGGTTTTATGTGGTTTTGACACAAGAGGGTCGATGACTACAATTGGTCCCGATGGGACAAAACACACTAGAAAAATAGAACCAAAAGAATCTGTTTGGTATATCTATGAACAAATAATGAGTGGAGATTATGACATAATCAATAATAAAAAAGATATAGATGAATTATTACAATTCAAAAAAGGAATACCAAAATCAACAGACGATAATTATCGAAGGGTTTGGACAAAACCTATAACAACATATGCCACAAATTATAATTTGATGGATGTCTCTTTAGCACCTCTAAAAGAAACTACGTTTAATCGAGTTAAATCTCAATTAAAAGTCATCGAAGCTGGATTCCATAAAAAAGCTTTGATTGCGCAGGATTTTGGTCCTTATGCTATCGACTGTGTCCATGGAAAAAATTCATTATTGGTTCCAACATCAAAAAACCATAAACAATGGTACAAACACATTAAAACTTTAATCAATAATCCAAATATGATAAAAGATTTAGGTGAACAACTTTATGAAGATGTTCAAAAATATCACATTAAAGAAGTTACAAAAACTAGAGCAGAATGGTATAGAAGTATTGTTAATAAATAAAATAAGGAAGAATGTTAGAGAATATTAATAAAAATAAATTATTGTTTATCGATATAGAGACCGTAGGTTCATATAAAGATTCTTATGAATTAAAAAAAATGAATCCTACACTTTGGGATTTGTGGGATACTATTGGTTGTTCTTATTTTAGAAGACATTACTCAGAGGACTCAGAAAAAGATTGTGATTTTCTTTATAAGAAATATTCCGCTTTATTACCTGAATTTGGAAAAATTGTTTGTGTTAGTGTGGGTTTTATAAATGGAGGTGAAGAAAAAATACAATCTTTTTGCACTGGTAATGAAAAAGAAGACCTTATCCAGTTATCCACACTACTCAATAAAATAAAAGGTTTAGATTTTACCCTATGTGGGCACAATATTAAGAATTTTGATTTACCCTACCTAGGTAAAAGAATGTTAATTAATAACATTAATCCACCTACATTATTACCATCTCACGACACCAAACCCTGGGAAATAAAAGCATTGGATACTAAGGAAATGTGGAATTTTGGTTCCTATAAAGGTCTTTCTTCTTTACATTTAGTTACTTCTGTAATGGGCATACCTTCATCTAAAGAAGGAGAAGTTACTGGAGAAAATGTACATGAATCTTGGTATAATGATAAAAAGACTGAAATTATGTCTTATTGTGAAAAAGACGTAAGTTCATTAATTAAAATAATAAAAAAAGTTAAAAGTTTATAAAATGGATAATATTAATGATTTAGAAAAGGTATTTGGTAAGTTGGTAGATAAATACGAGTCTCTTTCTGACGACGCCTCCTTAGAAGATTTAACGGCATTAACTGGTGAAATAAACGCCGCGAATGAACAATACACACAACAACAACAAGGATCAAAATCACCCTTTAATGAAAAACTTAAAATAGAATTACGTTATACAAATTCATCAGAAAATAAAAATCCTTCTTTTGCTTATAAATTAGATAGTGGATTTGATTTAAGTGCCGCTGAAGAAACAGAAATAAAACCAAAAGAAGTAGCATTAATCGCGACTGGAATTAGTTTAGAAATACCAGTAGGGTTTGAGGTACAAATTAGAAGTCGTTCTGGACTATCCTTAAAAGAAGGTTTGTTTGTATTAAACTCACCTGGAACTATAGACCAAGGATACATTGGTGAAATTAAGATTATTTTAGCCAATTTTAGTAATGAGACAAGGCAAATAAAAAAAGGTGACAGAATTGCACAAGCTTGTTTATGTCCAGTAGTTACTGGAGAATACATAGACTTAATAAATAATGAAAAAATAACAACCAAGACTGATAGAGGAACCGACGGTTTTGGATCAACAGGAAAATAATATGAACTTAACAATAGCCTTTAGTACTAGAAAAAAAGAGGAACTTTACATCCAACAGTTAAAAGAAACTTCTGGAATTAGAAATGTAGAAGTACTTTGTTATGAAAACCCCAACGGTGAATCACTAACTAAAATTTATAATAAAGCATTAAAAGAAGCAAAAAATGACATAATTTTATTTTGTCACGACGATATTATTTTTAACACAAAAAAATGGGGTAAAAGATTATTAAAACATTTTAGTGAAACAGACTTTGGTATATTAGGTTTAGCCGGCACAAGAAAACTACCTGAAAGCGGTAGATGGTGGGACGATATTAACCAATCCTTAAGTAATATGGTAGGAATAGTTAATCACTCAAACGAAGGAAGAACCTGGGAGTCTAAATACTCTAGACCATTTATTAATAATGTAATACCTGTTGTTATGTTAGATGGATTATTTTTTGCAGTAAATAGAAAAAAAATAGTTAAAAACTTTAATGAAGAGGTTAGTGGGTTTCATTTTTATGATGTTGATTTTACCTTTACTAATCATCTAGAAGGTGTAAAAGTTGGTGTTATGACTAACATTAGAATAACACATAAATCCGTAGGAGAAACTAATGAAGAGTGGGAAGAAAATCGTAAGTTATTTGTGGAAAGACATTCTAAAAATTTACCCTCAGAGGTTGATGTCGAAATTTTTTACCCAAAAAAAGAAATTAAGATTAAAAAACAACCGAAACTCTCAATAATCATACCCACAAAAGATAATATAGAAATTCTTTTTACATGTCTTAATTCTATCTTAAATAAAACTAATTACACTAATTATGAAATTGTTGTTGCAGATACTGGTAGTACAGAAAAAAATCTAAAAGAAATAGAAAATTTTTGTGAAACAAATGAAAAAATAAAATTAGTTAAGTTTGATTACTATAACTTTGCACAAATTAATAATGAAGTTGTTTATGACTATATTTCTGAAGATACTGAATTACTATTATTTTGCAACAATGATATTGAATTAATTAATGATGCCATTAGTAGAATGGTTTCTACTTGGATTAAGAACAGAAGAAAGGTTGGTACTGTTGGTGCTAGATTACATTTTGGTGATAATACCGTACAACATGGTGGTATGTTACTTTGGTTAAAAAAAGAATGGTTAAGTGAAAGAGGTTTAAGTAGGATTGAAATATCTCACTATAACTTAAGACAAGCCTATAAACATTCCTATGAAGGTGTTGCCCCCGTAGTAGGGAATACTGGGGCTTTTCTATTAGTAGAAAAAGACTTATTCTTAAAAGTGGGTGGATTTAACCCTACCTACATTGAGTGTTTTGAAGACGCGGAGTTAAACTTTGCCATTCTATTAGAAGGTAGAGTGAATTTATTTGTAAGTGATGCTGTGGCTTATCATTATGAAAGTAAAACAAGAGATAAGGATGATGAAAAACTTAATAGATTACAAAAAGATTATATGGAGAGACTTTTTCCATATATTGGACAAGCGTTAGGAGACAATCGTAAAGGAGCAATAATAGGACAATTTATAAATGTGGTACAATGAGAGTAATGTGTATATTAACAGTGTGGAATGAGAGAGAATATCTCCCACTAAAATTAGAATACTGTAAACAAAATAAATTAGAACCGTATATCATAGATAATATGTCTACGGATGGTTCTTGGGAATATTTACAAGAACATAAAATTCCTTCCCATAGACTAGATACTGATAATTCGTTTGATTTGAGAATGTTACAAGATGATATTGTTAAAACAATTCATCGTGAAAAACCAGATTGGGCAATTTATAATGGTTGTGATCTTTTTCCGGTTACAATAGAGCCGTTACACGATGCTTTAGCTAGACTAGATAGGAGAGGTTTTAATCTCGCACAAATAGAATGTGTTAACTTTTTCAATACAGGTGAAGAGAGAGGAAGAAAAGACCCTTTTAACACTTATTTCCACTATGGAACCCTTAATAAATTTAATATGATACACAAATACAATCCTGTTTTACGTTATTTAGCGGATGATGTTTCTTTTCCTGGTCAAAGATTAGGTATTATAGAAGGGATGATGATTAATTATGGTAACACTAAAACAAAAGAACAAAGAGAAGAAACATTAGAAAGACGAAGAAAAGCCTGGTCTAATGGTGAACCTCCAGGTCACGGTTCTCACTATCTTGAAGGGGAAAGAAATAATTGGATATGGCCTAAGGAAGATTTAACAGATGTTAGAGAAACAAAGTATTGGAAGTATGTACAAAAATTACAAGAGGTATCAAAAGTCGTATATGGGGAATAAAGTAAATAAAATAGCGTTCATAGGATACAAGGATTATGCCAACGTAATGACAGAATATTCAAAATCTATTAATAAACACTGTGATGGATTTGAATCTAAAGTTATTTGTGAGTGTTCTCACCCAATCGACTTTGAAACAAAGCACGATTACGATCTATTAACATATAATGAATCAAAAGATGAGTGGGTAAGAAATGAAAAAGAGATAGAATTATCTAAGAAATGGTTGGAGGAGTGTTCTCATATTATTATAGGTGAAGAAAAGGGACCTCAAATGGCTAACGAACCTAGACATTATTATGAAAAATTTGGACAAAACTGGCAACTAGAGGCCATGAAAGAATGTTCACAAATGAATCCTAATGATTCTCTACGTACAATAAGAGATATATTTTCTAATATCTTAAAAATGGATATAATAAAAGACACTAAAGCGGGTAAAGATAATAACTTACATCTTTATCACACTGGCACAGTTTATAGGAGTCAATCTGATATCTTTAATCTTATTGGTACTACCCATTTTAATAAAATAATTCATGGGGTTGATTTATATCGGTTATCCTGGAATAATTTAACTAATGATGAACAAAATTTACTAGGAGTAACCTCTAAGTATAATCCAGAAAAAAACTTAGCAATATACACTTCTTATGATAAGGATAATGAAAAAGAAAAAATCACCAAACTAATTAACACAAAGTTTGATACTAAAAAAATAATTATTTTCCACGCACCTACAAGTAAGGAAATGAAAGGTACAGATATAATAACTGCCGTTGTTAGTGGATTAGTTAGTCAAATAAACCGAAAAAATAAACGCATGGGTATTGATTTAGAGTTTGAGTTTATTACACCGGAAACCTATGAGCCAACTAAAAATTTAATGGATCCAGAAACGGGGTGGATACCTAATAGTGAAATTATGAAAATAAAAGAAATGGCTCACATTTATGTAGATGAGTTTAACCCTCAAGTTGGGTATTTTGGTGGTAGTACGGTAGAGGGATTAATGAGTGGTAATGTTACCTTCGCAACTATAAATAATTTTACACTTGATGCGATGCAGGCAGCAAATAAAAACATAAAATCTTCTTTGTGTCCTGTTATACATTTAGGTGAAAACCCAAAAGAATTTAGGGACATCCTAAAATTAACGTTGGAAAAACCAATAGAAGAACTAAAAGAAATAGCACATAAAAGTCTAGAGTGGTATTATGAAACATCAACTCATAAGGCGGTTGCAACTAAATTTGAAAAAGAAGTATTAATATGAAAAAAATTTTTATAACTGGGGGTGCTGGTTTTATCGCCAACACTATAATTAAAAGATTTGTGGAGACACACAAAATAATTGTATACGATAATTTTGAAAGGGATACATTGTCTTCTAGTGGTTTAGGAAATCATAAGAATTTAACAATTATTAAAGGTGATATTCTAGATTACGACAAACTATTTGACTCTATGAGTTCTAATATACCTGATATTGTCATCCACGCTGCCGCTATCGCTGGTATAGATACAGTTATAAAATATCCAGTAAAAACAATGAGGGTTAACATGATAGGTACGGCTAATGTATTAGAGGTTTGTCAAGAACTAGGAATTAAAGATAGAGTCGTAGAATTTTCTACTTCAGAAGTTTTTGGATCAATGGCGTTCAAATCTAAAGAAGAAGACCAAACGGTAGCTGGTTCTGCTGGTGAAGCTAGGTGGGTTTATGCTGTTAGTAAATTAGCTGGAGAACACTTAGCTAAAGCTTACACCACTCAGTACAACTTACCAGTAGTGACTATTAGACCTTTTAATGTTTATGGTCCAGGACAATCGGCGAATGGGGCTTTACAAATTTTTATTGAAAAAGCCTTAAGAGGGGAGGATATTCATATTGATGGGGATGGAAATCAAATAAGAGCCTGGTGTTATGTTGATGACTTTGTTGATTGTTTAGAGGAGTGTATCACCAATCCAAAAGCTATTGGTGAAAGTTTTAACATAGGAAATCCAAGAGCAGTAATTACTATTTTAGGGTTAGCACAAACAATTTGTAGAGTACTAAATTCTAAATCTAAGATTGTTTTTGACCCTCCGTTATCCGCAGACGTTGCAATTAGAATACCTAGTGTAGAAAAAGCAAAAGAAGTTTTAGGTTTCACATCTAAAATAGATTTAGAAGAAGGAATATTAAAAACAGCAAAATACATAAAAGACAAATGGAGAGTCACGGAAACGGTAAATTAAATGAAAAAGGTTATTACAACACAGAACACCTTAAAAAACTAGGTAAAAAAACTGTCCTAGAGGAAGGAGTCCTTCTATTCCATCCTGAAAATATTTCTATTCATGATAACGTCTATATCGGACACAATACAATTCTAAAAGGTTACTATAAAAATGAAATGATAATAGAAGAGGGAACATGGATTGGACAACAGTGTTTTTTTCATTCTGCTGGTGGTATTAAAATAGATAAAAATATAGGTATAGGTCCAGGCGTTAAAATATTAACAAGTTACCACAAAGACACAAATATAAAAAAACCAATACTACACGAAGAATTAGAATTCAAACCAGTCGTTATTGAAGACGATGCTGATCTAGGAGTCAACTCGGTAATTATGCCAGGTGTTACAATTAAAAAAGGAACTCAAGTTGGTGCAGGTGCGGTGGTAACTAAAGATTTTCCAGAATATAGTGTAATCGCAGGAGTCCCTGCTAAATTAATAAGAATAAGAAAATGATAGGTATAGTTGACTACGGAATGGGTAATGTTGGTTCTGTTGAATCGATGATAAATTTTTTAGGATATCATAAAACTAAAATTATTAAATCTCCAGAAGAACTAAAATTAATTGATAAAATTATTTTACCAGGAGTTGGGTCTTTTGATAATGGAATGAGTAATATAATTCATTCCGGGTGGTTAGGGGAATTACAACATCACGTAATAGAAAAACGCAAACCGATATTAGGGATTTGTCTTGGGATGCAATTACTAATGGAAAAGAGCGAAGAGGGAAACCGAGCAGGATTGGGATTCATAAAAGGAGAATGTAAAAAATTCAACTTTAATGACACCAAGTTGAAAGTTCCACATATGGGATGGAATGAGGTAAAACCAATAAAATCAGATTTATGTGAAGAAGATTCTCGTTTTTACTTTGTTCATTCTTATTATGTTGAGTGTAAAAACAAAGAAGACATTATGTTGGAGACAGACTATGGTATTAAATTTACATCTGGAGTTTCTAAAGATAATATTTTTGGTGTACAATTTCATCCTGAAAAAAGCCATAAATATGGAATGAAATTAATGGAAAAATTTATAACATGTTAAGACCTAGAATTATGCCCTGTTTATTACTCAAAGATGGTTCTTTGGTTAAAACCACTAAGTTCGATAATCCTTCTTATGTTGGTGATGCAGTAAACGCAATAAAAATATTTAACGGGAAGGAAGTGGATGAGTTAGTCCTAATTGATATATCTAAAAAAGATATTCCTTTTGATGTTATACGTAAGATCACAAGAGAATGTTTCATGCCATTATGTTATGGGGGTAGTGTAAGAACAATAGAAGACATGAGAAAACTATTTCAGTTGGGGATAGAAAAGATTATCGTTAATACTCTTCTATTTGAAAACCCACAGGTTATAAAGGAAGCCATAAAACTTTTCGGAAGTCAAAGTATAGTAGCTTCGGTTGATGTAAAAAAGAATTTTTGGGGGAAACATAAAATTTATAGACATTCTAATAAAAAAACCTTAAATTTATCTCCTACAGAGTATATTGAGTCGTTAGAAAAATTAGGTGTTGGTGAAATTTTATTATATTCTGTAGATAAGGATGGGACTTGGGAAGGTATGGATGATGAGTTAATTCAAGAAGTTTGTCAAAGAACTTCTCTTCCAGTAATATCCTGTGGTGGAGTCGGTAAACTAGAAGATATTAAAGACTCTATTTGGAATGGTAGTTCTGGTGTGGCATTAGGGAGTATGTGTGTATACTCTAAAAAAAATATGGGGGTACTAATTAGATTCCCGAAACAAAATGAGATTGAAAAAATTATAAAAAATTATGAAAATATGTAATAACTGTATCTACGATGAAAGCATCCCTCATATTGAATTTAATGAGAAAGGGGTGTGTAACTATTGTGAAAGAGATGTTGAATTAAATAAGGAATACCCTGTTGGTGAAGAAGGTGGTAAAATACTAAATGATTTAATTACCAAAATGAAAAAAGATGGGAAGGGAAATAACTACGATGTAGTTGTTGGTATTAGTGGTGGTTGCGATTCATCGTTTCTATTACACTTAGCCGTTAAATCGGGATTACGTCCTCTAGCCGTTCATTTTGACAACACTTGGAATTCTAAAATAGCTGTAGAAAATATAGAAAGAATGATTACTTCTTTAGATGTTGACCTTTACACTCACGTGGTTGATAATCACGAGTACAACGATTTAGTTCGTTCATTCTTTTTAGCTTCGGTTCCTGATTTAGATTCTGGGACTGATTTAGCAATTGGCGCAACTCTTTATAAGGCCGCTGAAGAGCACAATATAAAATGGATATGGAATGGTCACTCATTTAGAACCGAGGGGATCTCACCTCAAGGATGGTTTTATCAAGATGCTAAATACGTAAGGTCTATACATAAATTATTTGGTAAAACTAAATTAACTAGTTTACCTTTGATGGATTTTTGGCCATGGATGAGACAACTATTAGTAAAAAGAATTAAAAGAATTAGACCTCTTTATTATATGGATTATGATAAAGAACAAATTAAAAAATTCTTACACAACGAATATGGGTGGGAATGGTACGGTGGTCATCACATGGAAAATCGTTCGGCTTATTTCGTAAATAACTTTTATCTCCCTAGTAAATTTGGTATCGATTTAAGAAAGTGTGAGTACTCTGCTTTAATTAGGTCAGGACAAATGACTAGAAAACTAGCACTAATTAAAATGAGTGAAGAAAAAGAAATGGATGAGAGTTTAGTTGTTGAAATGAAAAAAAGATTAGACTTAACAGATGAAGAGTTTAATAAAATGATGTCTAATGAAAAGAAAGATTATACCGACTACCCAACATACAAAAGATTATTTGAACGTCTGAGACCTTTCTTTTATGTCTTATATAAATTAAATTTAGTACCTAAAAGCTTTTACTTAAAATATGCAAACAAAAGAAACTATTAAATTTTTTGACTATCCTAAACTTTTATCTCCTTATAGGGACTATCTACACAATGAATTAGATAAATCTCTAGATGATGGAATTTTTATAAATGGAGATGCCGTTAGTCGTTTTGAAAAAGAATTTGCTAAGTACACAGGTTCAAAATATGCCATTGGTGTTTCTAGTGGGACTGATGGTCTATTGGCCATTTTAATGTCTTTAGATTTACCAAAAGGTTCAGATGTATTAGTACCTTCATATACTTTTATTGCCAGTTCAGAAGCGATATTAGTTGCAGGTCTAAACCCTATATTTGTTGATAACGCTCCCGGGTCTTTTCACCCTTCAGTAGAACAATTTCAAAAATCTTGGACTAAGAATACAAAAGCCGTTATGTTTGTACATCTATTTGGGGAAACACCCTCAATAGAAAAATTAAAAAAATTATGTGACTCTAAAAATGCGATTCTTTTTGAAGATGCCGCCGAGTCTTTTGGGTCTTATTACCCAGAAGGTGGACACTCAGGTACGAGATCCTTGGCAGCTTCTTTCAGTTTTTTTCCTGCAAAAACATTAGGTTGTTTAGGTGATGGTGGAATTGTTATAACAGATGATAAAGACACATATAATAAAATAAAAATGATTAGGGCACATGGTTCTAAGAAAAGATATTACCATGAAATGGTTGGTGGTAATTTAAGATTGGATGCGTTACAAGCCAGATTTTTAACGGTACTACTAAATGGTGCGTCAGATGAGTGGTTAAATAAAAGACAAAAAAACGCAGAGTACTACTTTGAAAACATTAAAAATCCTATGGTTACACTACCGTATCCTACTGATACTCTTGACAATCATAGTTGGTATTTGTATACTATAATAGTAAATGGGAGAGATGAACTTCAAAAACACCTAACTGATAATGGTATACAAACCTTTGTTTATTGGCCAATTCCGCTACATAAACAACCAATATACCAAGAGATTTTTGGAGACCAATCTTTACCAGAATGCGAAAAAAGATGTGAAGAGGTTTTACATATACCAATCTCTCCACACCTTAGTGAAAATGAATTAAAAACGATAACAACTTGTATAAATGAGTTCAAACAATAATAAAAAAAGATTTGCACTTATAGGTGCCGGGGGATATATTGCCCCTCGTCATGTTGAAGCAATTAAAGACACTAATAATGATTTGGTGGCACTTCTCGACCCTTATGATGGAGTTGGGTATATTGATAAATATTTTCCTTACGCATCTTATTTTAGAGAATCTGAGAGATTTGACCGACACCTCTATAGGAATAAAGACAGTATTGATTTTGTATCAATATGTAGTCCTAATTATTTACACGATGCACATATAAGACTTTCTCTTAGAAATGGATGCGATGTTATATGTGAAAAACCATTAGTTCTAAGAGACAAACATCTACAATCATTAAAAGGATTAGAAAAAGAAACTGGAAAAAAAATATATAATATACTCCAACTTAGACATCACCCATTAATTAAACAACTCAAAGAAAAATACCAAAATAGTAATGACTTATTACGTCCACATGAAGTTACATTAGATTACATAACACCAAGAGGTGTTTGGTATGATTATTCGTGGAAAGGTGACTCAGATAAATCTGGTGGAGTTGTAACAAACATTGGGGTACACTTTTTTGATATGTTAATTTGGATATTTGGTAAGGTTCTTGCTTATAAGGTAGAAACCACAGGGAAGAGATGTAAGGGTGTTTTACACCTTGAGAAGGCCAAGGTAACCTATAATCTAAGTATAATGAAAGAGGACCTTCCATGGGACGACTGGAAACCTTTTAGATCAATTAAGATAGATGGGGAAGAACTAGAATTCTCAACAGGGTTTACAGACTTACATAAAGTAAGTTATGAAGAAATATTAAAAGGGAATGGGTTTACCCTAGAAGATGTTGAACCTACAATAAAATTAATCGACGGTTTAAGACAAAAAGAAGTTAAATTAGACGGTCAAACTTTTTACATTTAGAAATATGGAAACTTACATACATAAAAATAGTAACATTTATGATAGTGCGGAAATAGGAGAAGGAACTAGAATTGGTGCCTTTGTTGAAGTAGGACATAAAGTTAAAATAGGGAAAAATTGTAGAATCGGATGTGGTTCTTTTATACCTGAAAATATTATTATTGAGGATAATGTTTTTGTTGGGCCGCACACTGTTTTTACAAATGATAAAAATCCTCCTTCACACGGTGCTTGGAGGGATGAACCACCTACAGTTGTTAAAGAAGGTGCGTCAATAGGTGCAAACTCCACAATATTACCAAATATAACATTAGGAAATAAATGTAAAATTGGTGCTGGTTCTGTGGTCACAAAAAATGTACCTAACGATGAGACTTGGGTTGGGGTTCCAGCTAAAAAATTTAAGTAATATGAAAAAAGAAATTATAGGTGTTATAGGAATGGGGTTTGTTGGAAACGCCGTTGCCAAATGGTTTACAAATAAACAATACACCGTTAGGTCATACGATAAGTTTAAGAGTTTTAATTCATTTGAAGAAACTCTTGACTCTGATATAATGTTTTTATGTCTACCTACTTTATTTTCAACCGAGTTAAGAGGATATGACTATAGTGCTTTACATGAAACTTTAGAAAAACTACAAAACTCAAATTATGAGGGTACTATTGTTATAAAAAGCACCACTCAACCAAAAACAATAATGAATTTACACTATCTCTATAGTGAATTAAACATTGTACACAATCCCGAGTTTTTAACAGCAAGAACAAGTGAAGAAGATTTTGCCAATCAAAAACATATTGTTTTAGGATATACAGAGAATGAAGAACAATTAGGTGAATTAAAAAGTTTATATAAGGAAAGTTTTCCCGACGCAGAAATATCAACCAGTACCTCTACTGAATCTGAACTTATGAAAATATTCGCGAACTCCTTCTATGCAGTTAAAGTACAATTCTTTAATGAAATGTTTGATTTGTGTAAAAAGTTAGATTCGGACTATTCTTTAGTTATTAGTCTTATGTTGAAGAATGGGTGGATAAATCCGATGCACACCACTGTACCAGGACCGGATGGTAAACTAAGTTATGGAGGGGCGTGTTTTCCTAAAGATACCCAAGCACTATATGGAACAATGTTAGAAAATGGAAGTATATGTGAAGTATTAGGTGCCACAATAAGTGAAAGAAACAAAATGAGAAAAAATGAAAATACTGAGCATCATAGGGACGAGACCCCAGTACGTCAAGATTAAACCTATTTTTGATTTTTGTAATGAAAATAATATCAATCATGTAATAGTTGACACCAATCAACACTATAGTGAAAATGTTTCTGATTATTTTATACAGGAGTTTTCTTTAGTTATAGACCATGACTTAAGAACATCTAATAATGATGAAGTCACTTTTATTACAGAAACAATGGAAAAATTTAGTGAAATACTAAAAAAAGAAAGTCCTGATTTTGTTTTAATATATGGCGATACAAATAGTACATTATCTTCTTCATTAGTTTGTTATAAACAAAAAATACCTTTTGCCCACATAGAAGCCGGGTTAAGATGTAATGACATAAAAGTACCAGAAGAACTAAATAGGATAGTGGCCGACCTAACATCAGAGATTCAATTCACTCCTAAAGAAACAGGAAAAATACAAGATTACTTTAACAATGAAGTAGTTTGTGGTGATTTAGAATATGAATTACTTAATAGATATTATGATAAAGAGATCGATTTTATGGGTCCTGCCATTATGACAATTCATAGAAGAGAAAATCTAAATATTAAGAGTTTTTCTAAAATTCTTTCTTTTTGTGAAAAATACAATGAACCTATTGATTTTTACTTGCACCACAGTACCAAATCATTTATCGAAAATAACGATATCGTCCTTCCAACTAATATTACCGTTAAACCCCCAGCAAAATATAGTGAAATGATAGATGCTTTATCAAGTTGTGGATTTATAATTACAGACTCAGGTGGTCTAATGAAGACATGTCCCTTTTTTAGAAAGAAATGTATAGTTATGAGAGATAATATTGAGTGGACAGAAGTTGAGTCAGCGGACTATGGAGTAAGATATAAAAACCTGATTAACCCTATAGAGTGGTTAGTCCATACTAAAAGTGAAAGAATAAAAGATTTTTATATGAAAAATGGAAAACCCTCAGAGATAATAATAAACACAATAAAAAAATTTATAGATGGCAACAAGAAATAATAAAGATAAAACTCCCCCAAAAGGAGCAATAAGATTTTCACTTTCATTATCCCCAGAACAAAAAAAGGCTAAAACTGAAATACTAAAACATCCTTTTAATTTTGTTGTTGGTAAACCTGGAAGTGGTAAAACGTTATTAGCAGTACAAATAGCTTTAGATCAATTTTTCAAAAGACAATGTAATAAAATCATTATAACTAGACCTACTGTTTCTACTGAAGATAATGGTTTTCTTCCTGGTTCAGAAAGAGAAAAGATGGAACCTTGGTTAGTTCCTATCAGATCTAATATGCGTAAAGTTTATAATAAACCTCTTGTTCTACAAAAAATGGAGAGTGAGGAGCAAATTGAATTGGTATCATTAGCTCATTTTAGAGGTAGAACTTTTGAGGATAGCGTGTGTATAATTGATGAGTTCCAGAATTTAACGAAGTCGCAACTATCAATGGTACTAAGTAGATTAGGTAAAAATTCAACAATGATATTTACCGGGGATAACCAACAAATTGATCTTAAAGATAGAAATTATTCCGCAATTCATGAAGTTGCTAAGATATCTTCTTCTAAATTTGTTTATAAGGCTTTATTGACCGATAATCATAGACACGAAGCAATTGATGCGGTGTTTGAATTATTAAACGGAATGTAATTTACTTTAGTGTAAGTTAACCCTAAATTTCAATATTATGAGAATAGGAATAAATATAGATGGAATATTAAGAAATATACTAAACAAGGCTATTTCTACACATAAAAAATATTATAAATCTGAAATTGATATAAAGGAGATAACTGATTATGATTTAGAAAAATATTTTACTTTTGAGAATGATGAGAGTTTAGAAAAATTTTTATACGAGGATTGTTCTTTAGAGATTTATGGTGGGGCCGATGAAATAGAGGACCACATTATTACAAAACTCAATTCCTTTATTACCGAAAATTTAGAAACTCATGAAGTTATTTTATTAACAAGGGAGTGTGGGAGAGCCATACCATCTACATTATTTTTTCTATCAAAAAGTAGCTGTATGTGTAAAAATATAAAATTTGTACGTAGTTATGACGAAATGTGGGAAGAATGTGATTTACTTTTAACAACTTTTCCTCATTTTAATAAAAACAAACCTAAAGATAAAATACTAGTAAAAGTAGAACGGAACTATAACAAAGGTATGGAATCCGATTATGAACTTAAAAGTTCTAAAGAATTTTTTGAAGAGGGTTATCTTGACCAAATAATAAATACCAAAAAGGTAGACTATAAAGAATTAAACTAAAAAATGGAAGAAAGAAAAGACACCACATTTAATAATACAAATGTAAAACTTATAAAGGACGCACTAAGCACCCTTGAAGGGAAAAGAAATAAAATATATTTCTTTTGTATGGACTCAAAAGGATCCGCTATGGCAGCAATTGCTACAATTTACGAACACGCTAAAATACTTAGAGAATTAGGTTATAACGCAATTATACTAACAGAAAAGGCGGATTACACTAAACCTGGTAGTTGGATGGGTGAAGAATATGATGAGATACCTCACGAAACTGCCGGAGCAGAAGAAAAAGATGGTGGGGCAGTTATCGGACCACAAGACTTTATTATAATTCCCGAAGTTTATGGGGGAATACTTTCACAACTTAGTAGCGCTAATTGTGAAAAAATTATATTCTCTCAATCCTATGACTATATATTTGAATTAATGAAGCCAGGAGAAACGTGGGGACCTCACGGAGTTAGAAAATGTATTACCAATTCAAAATCTCAAGAAAATTATATAAAGAATTTATTTCCTACAATTGAAACTAGTGTTATACAACCAAGTATTCCTAACTATTTTAATTCTAAAATTAAACTTAAAAAACCTTTTATAGCAATCCTATCAAGAGACCCTAGAGAAACGTCTAATTTTATTAAAACTTTTTATATAAAACACCCTTTCCTAAAATGGATTACTTTTAGAGATATGAGGGGTATGAGTCGTTCAGAATTTTCACAAGCTTTAGATGAATGTGCTGTTGCGGTATGGATCGACCCTATTGCTTCCTTTGGTACATTCCCTATAGAATGTATGAAAAGTAAAGTACCTGTAGTAGGTTTGGTACCAGATTTAACACCTGAATGGTTAACTGAAAAAAATGGTGTGTGGAGTAATAATAAATTAACTATGGTAGATACAGCAGCGGGTGTTATGAAAAATTGGTTGGAAAATAGTATTCCTCAAGACATATACGACGAGATGGAAAAAACTGCGGAGATATACAATGAAAAGGTAGCGGCTGAACAAGTGGCCACATTTTACAAAGAACTATTTGAACAAAGAGTTAATGAGTTAGTACAAGTACTAAATAAAGAAATAACAGCTATGGAGGAGAAATACCCTGAAACTGCAAAAAAATAAATAAAATAATAAAATGAAAGATATTACAGTAATTATACCAATCCACACTATTGACAACGATGAAATCAATTTAATAAAAACTGCGTTGTCTAGTGTAAAAGACCAAAAAACTAAACCTGAAGAATTACTTTTAGTTTGTACTAAAGAGTTAGAAAAAGAACTAAATAAACTAGATTTTGGTGATATAAATAAAAGAATTTTAGTTAATGATTCGGAATACCATGATTTCGCATCTCAAATTAATTTTGCAGTAGATTCATGTAATACCGAATACTTTTGCATATTAGAATTAGATGATGAACTTTCTAGTATTTGGATTGAGCAGGTAAAAGTATACATGAAAGAAAATGAAGATGTAGATGTTTTTCTCCCTCTTATAACAAATGTTGACACCTCTAATAAATTTATTGGTTGGAGTAATGAACCTGTTTGGGCAATGGGATTCACCGAAGAGATTGGATTTCTAGATTTGGATGCTTTATTACAATACCCAAACTTCAATATTGATGGAATGGTTATGAATTGTGAGTTTTTTCAAGACATCGGAGGATTAAAAAAGAATATGAAATTAACTTTTGTTTATGAATTTTTATTACGTTCTGTCTTTATGGATGCTAAAATAATGACAATCCCTAAAGTAGGGTATAAACATCTTAATATGAGAGAGGGTTCTTTGTTTTATAATTATAAAAACCATCCAGATTACCTTATAGAAGGAGAGGAAGGAAAATTTTGGTTGGAGTCTGCCAAAAAAGAATATTTCTTTACTGAGGATAGAGAAATACAAGTAACACTTATATAAGATGCCAAGAATTAAAGGAAAAAAACCGTATTTTGGTCAAGAGCAAGAATCTGCAGTACTTAAATTTTTAACCGCCTCAACTTACGACGAAAAAAATAGGGTATATAATCAGTATCTTAAGGATCCGTTAAATAAAATGGTCGAAAGTATTATAAGAAAATATAAACTCTATCGAGATGATATGAGTTTTATAAATACCCATAACGACACTCTTTCCTTTTTAATTACAAAATGCGATAAGTTCAAACCAGAAAAAGGTAAAAAAGCTTATTCTTATTTTGGTACAATATGTAAAAATTACCTATTAGGACAATTAATAAAAGATACAAAGAAAAAGAAGAGTCTGTTATCTTACGAAGATTATGCAACAGATTTAGAACAAAGAGATGACATGGTTGTCCACCAAGGTAAGGAAGTTTATGAAAAAGAGGCGATTCTTAAAAAATTAATGTCAAATATTATTGGTGAAATAAATGAAGAATTAAAAAACCCTAAGTTAACGCAGAATGAGATTTCTGTGGGGGAGTCATTAGTTTATATGTTTGAAAACTGGGAGATAATTTTTAGTGATACAAATGGTAATAATAAATTTAATAAAAATTTAGTTTTACATAACATTAGAGAGATGACCTCTCTTTCGACTAAAGAAATTAGAAACGGGATGAGAAGATATAAAAAGATATACAAAGGTATTCGAGATAAATTTAGTTCAGAATATTTATAATAAAAGAAATGATATGCCTAGACCTAAAAGAAAAAACGTTGCATTAGAAAAGGAAAGTATTGAACAACTTCTCCAAGAGAGTTATAATGAGGCTTGCGAAAATCGTACAAAGGCTATATCAATGTTAAATAAACAACTAAGAGACGTAAATGATAATGCCGACATACAACAAGTAGGTAAAATCAATAATGAATTACTTAGAATAATAGACTCCTCAATATCCAAAAAATTAGATATAGTTAAACTTCAAATAACTTTAGTTAAATCTGGTGACGAAGGTGAAACCTCATCAATTAATATCAGCGATGAAGATAAACAACTTATCGAAGATATGATTAAACAATCTGAAAAAGTGGGTGACGGGGATAACATCAAATATGATGTATAAACCAGACTCAATATGGCTGACGTAAGTAAAAGAAAAGGCACCTTAAAGAAAATATTAAGTACTCTTAAAGTAATTAATCAGTCACAAGCTTTAGATTTAGCAGGACAATTAGGGGTCGATGGTTTTGGAACAAGAAAAAAAGACCTGATTCCATTTCTAATGGATATTATTTCTATGCTTGCCGGAGGAAAATCTCTCGAGGATATACTAAAAAATTTACTGGGAACAAAATTAAATGAAATAGACCAACAAGTTCGTAATAGTTTAAGGGATGGTCTAAAGGCTAAATGTGGTGAAAGTGTATTAAATTCTGGATTTCCCGCTTGGTTAGGTGGAGGAGGTCTAGAAATTAATTTAATCAATTTAGATATTTTTGATTTTCTTAAGACAGTCCAAGGAATGGGGGGTATTGCCGCACCATATGCAAATCAAGTATTAGGAGACGTAGACGATTTTAATAGAAAAATAATGGAGGCAGTCGATGAATTAAACCAAGCGAAAGGTATGACTATAGCTGGTAAAGAAATAGCTAAAGTCACTTATACTGGTGGTGGTTTTATATTTGAAATTGGTATAGATTACACAAATAAAACTGTAGAGAATTTTATTGATGATTACTTTGATAACCTCAAATTATTCCCTGTTGAAGCAATCGTAAATGAAATTGTTAATTTACTAACAGGAATATTCGATAAAAAATCAGGTAAGAGTTACGAGACTCTTGTTGAACTTCAACAAATTAACGCTACCGCTAATAGAATGGCGGATACAGATTGTGGTGAAGTTGTAAATGAAGAAATAGCCTTTTTCAAATATAATAGAAATGAAATGGAGTTATTTAGATATAATGCAAAAAATGCTCTTGAAGGTGCCGTTGTATTAAATCTAAATTGTGGAACTTTGGTGACTAAAGTTGATCAAGAAGAAGCAATGATACTCGTAAATCAATATAGTTCACTTTACGCAGACGTTACACTAACTCAACAACAAAGAGTTAATGCAATTGGTAACATGATTAACCAATTAACTGATTTAGCAATTAATGGATCAATTGCTAATGTATCTTCAGTACCGGTAGACACGGATGATGCAACAATAAAAAATGATATAATTAAAGTTATATTAGATCACTTAAAAAATGTTTTCTTAAAACAAGCACTTACTCCTCAGACACTTGTTATGTTATTATTAGTGGGTTATGCGTTAGTTGATGATAGTGAATTAGAAGATCAAGGAGCTGGTCAACCTAAAAAAATAGACATAGGACCCGAAAGGTTAGAAATTTTTGGTGAGTTAAGGGGTTCTATTAGAGAAATCGTTAAAATATTATATGAACTAATAGTAAAGGATTTTTTCCAACACTTAAGTTATTTTGTACAAAGATTAATGGCGGACATTGCGATTAAAATATTAAAAGAGAAGTTAGACATTTGGACTGCTTCGATAAAAGCCACTCTTTTAAGAGGAAAGGCTAAAATAGCACAAAGAACAAAAAGAATTTTATAATGGGATGTGGAATGACATATAAACCCTCAGAATTGGGGATAAGAGGAACTAACACTGGAGCTTTTCAAACAGAAGAAGATGAAGGTGGGATAAACTTTGGAGTAGCTTTAAGTGTATTAGAAGCAATACTGGCATTAGCCAATTTAGACTCAATACCGACTCCACCTATACCTCCTCCGGTAACTTTACTGGGAAATCAAAGAGGTGGAGTTAGTGCTAAGAGATTAGCAGGAAATGTAATTTCTCGTTTTGAAGAAGCAGGTGCTGATGTGGGTCCTCGTCCTGACGGGTCAATATCCCAAAGAGAAATGTTAGAAGTTATTAGAGCCGAAGAGTATATGGGAGAAATAACAAGAAATTTAAGAGTAACAACAGGTACTCTACCAGGACAATCTGTTGTAGTTTCAGGAGCCAACGGGGGTGGACCTCTTGTAGGTTATGGTACAACAACTATTCCAGTATTTGGTTCTTCAGCATTATGTTAAAAATGGAAGTAAATAAAAAAAGTAATAAAGTGTTAAGTGAGTTAATGGATACATTAAAAGAAAAACATATTTCTCTTAAAAATGAAATAATGGAAAAACTTAAAAATCTAGACTCTGTGGAATCTGAATATAATTTAATTATAGAAGAATTAAGAAAAAGAAATCAACTATCTAAATAAATGAACGAAGCTTACGGAAAATATAATAAAAGAGGATTTCAAGGAGATTTCGAAAGAGCTCATGTCTATTACTATGGTGAGGTTGTAAGTACTAATGACCCAGACGGTGCTGGTAGAATTAAAGTTGAAATTATGAATCTTGATAAGGATTATAGAGATGATGGAGGACAAGTTAATCCTGATAATTTACCGTGGGCTTACCCGTTACTACCGAAATTTTTTAATGTTGTTCCTAAAATAGGGGAGGCAGTGAGAATAATTATGTGGACATCTGATAATGGGTCAAATCAAAGTACCATTGGTTTGAATAGGGCTTATATTGGACCTTTAATTAGTCAACCACAATACTTACATCAACAGAAAAAACGAGAAGCGATGGGTTTATCATCAAGTATTGGTAATGAACCTGAATCATATAATCCATATAAAAAAGGTAATGGAAGAGAAGGTCATTTAATATACCCAAAACCAGAGTATATTAGTGTACAAGGTAGACAAAACGCAGATATTATATTAACAAAACAAGAGATAAACATAAGAGCGGGTTCATTTTTACCAAACATGAATATTGGGAGGGATCAAAAAAACCTACAATTAAATAAAAAGAACCCACCGCGTATTCAAATCAAAATGGTTAATGAAAATAATAGTGCAACCAATATTTATTCAAATAAAATTCATTTAATTACTTACGATTCTTCAATAGGTTCTCCGGATGTCGTAGGTAAAGGGGGACGAGGACTTAGTTATAATAAACTTTCTAGTAATGGTTTTAATGACGGATTATTAAAAGATCTACCTAGTGGCTCAATCGATACGTATTTAACACAGGAAAGTGAACCTCTAATATATGGAGATAAATTAGTTTATTTTTTAGAGTTAATTAAACAATATGTTAAGGGTCATGAACATAAAGGAGCGGAAGAAGGACCAATAACTGGTGTGGGTAAAATAGATGAGATATTAAAGTTTAATCTAGAACAATTGAAAAATCAAAATATTAGAATTAATTAAGTATTTATTATAAAAGGAAATTATGGGAATTTATAAAACATATTTTACTGATAGTAATACTTTAGTTAAGGGATTTTCAACAGGATCCACTGAAGCGTTAAGTAACGGAGCACTAAACCCTGTGGTTGAGTTATTTTATGGTGCGGGTACTGGTACTACAGTAGAAAGAACTAATTATAGTAGATTTATCTTTAACTTTGACCTTTCAGGGTTAGTTTCAAGAATAAATGAAAAAAGAATTACCCTTAGTGGGTTTAGTGCATCAAGTGGGTTACAGAGTAAAGCTGTACACACATTAAAAATGACCAACACTATTTTTAACAATGATGCCCTATTAGGAAAAGATACTTTATTTAATGCAGCGTCTAGAGCAAACTCATTCGATTTATTGGCTTTCAAACTAGGACAAGATTGGGATGCGGGAACTAAATTTAGTAGTCAGGGGGTTAGTAATTGGTGTTTTAGAAAAACCAACTTACCATGGACAGGAGGAACTTATGAAACTCCACTTTCTACTTGTGGTGTGTATACCGGTAGTAGTTCATTAACATCTTCAGAATATTCAAGATACGCATTATTCCCATATACTGCAATGACTAACACCACGGCAACTACTATGGTTGCTACACAACACTTTTCAAGGGGTAATGAGGATGTTGAAATGGACATAACAGATGTTATAAATGATATGTTAACTGGTACAACAACCGCATTAAATGGGTCAACAACTCCCACGGGAGGGTTAGTTACAGATTCTGTACAAGGATGTTATGGTACAGTAGGTTGTGCCGACCCAGCAGAGTTTTTAACTGGTGTTAAAAATTATGGAATGGGAATTGCCTTTAATCCTTTCTATGAAGTTATTAAAACAGACGAAAAAAGATATGTTGGTTTTTTTAATGAAAATACAAATACTTTTTTTGAACCATATATAGAGACCACTTATTACGACACAGTAATAGATGATAGGGAAAAATTTTATATGGGAAAACAAAACAGAATATGTTTATATGTTAATGTTGGTAGTGAACCAACCAACTTGGATAATCTTCCTGGGGCTGTAGTCTATGATTCTGATGGAGATGTATATCAACAATTTCTTTCGGTTAATACTGATCATCAAAATGCTTCACAATATACCCCATATACCAGTGTGCAACACGTCACTAAAGGAATATATTGTATTGATTTAACGGTTCCTACTACCTGTGCCTGTCCACTTGTACAATATAGTGATGTTTGGTCAGGAATGACAATAACAAAAAATGGAGTGACTCAAAGTCTTGATAATGTAACAAATTATATAACAATTAGAGAACAAAATCAGTATTATAATATTGGTACTGATACAGACTTACCACGTTCTTATGGTTTATCTCTTTCTGGTATAAAAAATGACGAAACAATAAAAAGAGGAGATTATCGTAAAGTAATGGTAAGTGCTCGTGTACCATATACAGTAAATCAAACACAAGTAATTGACTCTCTTAAGTATAGACTTTATATAAAAGATGGTACAAGTGAATATACTGTAATTGACTATACTGACGTAAATAGAACTCCCACAAGAAACTATTTTGTGATAGATACTTCTTGGTTGATACCTAATACCTATTATATTGATTTACGATTAACCTCCAATGAAAGGGTCATGACTTATGACCAAAAATTAAGGTTTATTGTAAAAAATCAAGGACTTCCTGACAATCTGAAAAAGAGAATAATTACATAACTAATTTTATTTTCATTATACATTTTTTTTCTTATCATTAACCTATGACAAGAAAACTATCTCACTACACCGGAAACACCCCTCTTATACCTATTACTTTAGGTAATCTAACCGTATGGGGTAAGGCAGAATTTATGAATCCTTCAGGTTCTGTAAAAGACCGTATGGCAACCTATATTATTAACAATGCTGAAGAAAAAAAATTAATTAAAAAAGGCGACACTCTTTGTGAAGCAACTTCAGGTAATAGTGGTATTGCTTTTTCTATGATTGCTGCCGAAAGAGGTTATAAGATGAAAATTATCATGCCATCTAATATGTCAGAAGAACGTAAACAAATGTTTAAGTACTATGGGGCTGAATTAATACAAGTAGAGGAAGGAGACTTTGATGGTGCTATAGAAATGAGGGATGATTTGTGTAAGGCTAAAGGGTGGTTTAATTGTAATCAATTCCACAATCCCTTAAATATTGAGGCACATTACCAAACTACTGGACCAGAAATCTATGAGGAATGGTCTTTACCTAAAATAAAAGGGACTTATAGAAGATATGATTCTCCGGCAGTTTTTGTGGCAGGTACTGGCACAGGAGGTACACTGATGGGTACTCGTAAATTTCTAAAAGAAAAATGGGAAGATATAAAAATAGTTGCAGTAGAACCAGAAGAAAGTCCAGTTATGTCTGGTGGTGAACCAGGTTTACACGGGATACAAGGAATTGGTGATGGGAGTAAATTTTTGGTGGATTTAGATTCAGTTGATGAGGTTAGAACCGTCCATACTAATTGTGCAAAAAAAATTGCTAGACATCTGGCACTTAAACACGGTTTATTTGTTGGTATAAGTGCGGGTTCTAATGTTAAAGCCGCTTTCGAATGGTTACGAGATAATGATAAAACCGATGCCGTAACAATTCTCTGTGATAGAGGAGATAGATACCTAAGTTGTTTATAAAAAAAAACCCCTCGAAAAGAGGGGTTTTTAATATTAAAGAGTAGCGATAAGCTTACTTCAATTCTCCAATTGGGAATGTTTGTATTCCATCAATCGTGATCGTACCATAGAATCTGTTGTTAACCATCTTCTTAGCGTATCTGGTCATGATTCCTTTGATAGGAGCAAAATTGAATGGGTTATACATAGTTGGTGTAAGTTGTAACGGTACATAAGGAGCGTAAACATAACCAGTATCTAGTAATGATTTTCCTTTGTGTCCTACTAACACTTTTCCAGCTGGGAAGTAAGGGTCTCTATATACAGTATATCTACCTGATAAAGAACCAATCTTCTCAATACCCATGTTATAAGAATCTTGCTCTGGTGCCGCGTTAGAAACGTGGAAGTACTCTAAATCATCAAAGATAGCAGAAGCTTCAGCCGAACAAACGACCCAGTTAGCACCACCTCTAAGTGTTGATTTATGAATTTGAGCAGATAATTGGTTGATAGAAGTAATCAACGTTTGATTCCAATCTTTTTGTGTATAAGCATTGTAACCAGAACCAGCGTTAGCTCTTCTCCATCCGTTAGCGTCCCATCTCAATGACCAAGCCGCACCATTTCTAAGGTCTTTAAGGATTTCCCTATCGATCTCAGCCGCAACTTGTTCTGATAATAAAGCTGTTAATTCAGCCTCAGCATCAATGTTGTGGAATGCAGACACGTCTTGTGCAAGTTCAGGAGACCAAGTAGCTCTTAGTTTTCTTTCTGTT
>Ga0098038_1000033_pt1 | contig 55719 bp, 91 predicted proteins | sample 5B_taG_FD_75051 | JGI IMG/M metagenome (GOLD analysis project Ga0098038, IMG submission 75051) | Marine viral communities from the Subarctic Pacific Ocean - 5B_ETSP_OMZ_AT15132_CsCl metaG | ecosystem: Environmental > Aquatic > Marine > Oceanic | place: Pacific Ocean | collected 2015-01-08 | reverse complement strand
GGTTGGTTCAACACTTGTAACAAACCCGAACACACTATCTGATTGACTAACTTTTTCTCCTAATAAAAATTTACTAGATACTTCTGTTGTATGATTATATGAAACTATATCAGTTGAGTCTGATGCTGTAAGAGATTTACCTGAATATTTTCTATCAAGATATTTTTCAAATTGTCTTTGACCTTTTGGCCAATCATTTAAATCTTGTAAATTTTCATTTACTAAAAAGAACAACCAATATAAAGTAGCATCACCATAAAGTTTTGTTGCTACAGAATCAGGTCTTTCACCTTCTGTTATTCTGTAGTAAGAATAACCTGTAATACCTTCTTGTAAATAAGACCAAACTCCTACTTTACGAAAAAGGTCTTTTGCTTCAGAAAATTTACCATCACTTTTAAAGTCATAAGCTATTGTTGGTATATGTTTAAAAAATCCTGTACTCATTATTATTCCACCGGTTTTTGGTTTTCTTTTTCTTTTGCTTCAAGTAATCTTGCTGCTTCAGCTTCAGCTTCTGCTTCGGCATTTTCTATTTCTTCTATCATTTTATCTGTAATTTCAGAACCCTGTGCTGCTCTAGATTTTCTATCTGGATTTGCAGCTGAAACTTCATCATAGAATCTTTGTCTATGTAATGGTGTTGTTTCTGTAAATCCTAAAGACATTGTAAAAGCTTGTGGAGCTCCATCAATCGTGGGAGCATATCCTTGACCAGCTGTATAGTCAACATCACAACTAGTACAAACAGATGTCAAAGGAAAGTCAACCCAATTTTTTATAAGACCATCAAATTCAATAGCCCACTCATTAGGAAAAGTCCATATTTTAGAACCTGCACCTTCAACACCAGGTAACATGGACTTTTTGAAAGCACTTATTATTTGTAATAGTGTATTTGATTCTTGTGGGTTTTTTGGTCTAAGTGTAAATTGATAAGTGAATGTTCTAAAAGGTACACCTGAAAATTTATTAAATTTCATAGGATTATTCATTTTACCTTGACCAAATTCTCTTAAATCATTACCAGGTAACATTTTTAAAAGAGCTTGTTTTACTTGTGCTTTATCAAAAACAGAGTTGTTCATTACATCATTATTTGTATTAAAGAGAGTTCCAATTAGTTGGTCTAACATACCAGCTTCAGATTCAGCATATGAAACTGCTAAATTATCAACAAGATTATCAGGTAGAGATAAAAATATATCATACAATTCTGTATCATCATCTGACATACTAGCAACACCATCAATGAATCTACCGTCTTTTGTTTTTGCTCTACCTGGTTTGTGTCTTCTTTCTAAAGACCTGAAATGAATATAATTAGGAAATGTATTTTTAGTACCATCTTCATTTGTATACATCTCAGGATATCTGAACAACTTATGTGTAGAAGGTTTTTCCTCTCCTTTTACTAACTTAGAAAGAGCATTATTTCTAGCAAGTCTATTCTCTTGTCTAGCTAACGCTACTTTATCACTAATTTCAGGTATGTTAGATGTACGAACACCTAAAGAACCTTGAATAAGAGTATCTAATCCGTCTGCAAGTCTTTGGTCAAAAAAGTTAGATATATTTTTTCCTGTACCAAAATTATTTCTAAAGTTTGAAACTTTGTCACCGATGTTTGATATATCACCATCTACTGAACCCACATAATTATTAATTCTACTCTGAAGTTTTTTGAAATTTTTTCCTGCCATTATAATTATCCTATTGTATTATAAATACTATATAGTTATTTATGTCTTATAAAGGAAAGTTTCGTCCAAAGAATCCAAATAAGTATAAAGGTAACCCTAGTAATATTATTTATCGTTCTTTATTAGAGCGAAGATTTATGACTTATCTAGACAACAATCCTTCTATACTTCAATGGCAATCTGAGGAAATAATAATACCATATGTCTCACCGGTAGATAATCGTGTGCACAGATACTTTCCAGACTTCTATATCAAGTACAGAACAACAAATGGAATGATAGTAGAAGAACTAATAGAAGTAAAACCTCACTCTCAATGTTCTCCGCCCAACCCAAAACGAAAACTTACTAAAACAGGTAGAACATCTAAACGATATCTTAAAGAAGTACAAACTTATATAGTCAATGATGCTAAATGGAACTCAGCTATGAAGTATTGTAAAGATAGAAAATGGAAATGGAGAATCTTAACAGAAAAGGACATTAACATCTATTAAGTGATATAAATACTTTATTACATTATGAATTATATAATGTTTAATACAAAATAATATAGGAGAAATATATGAATAAATTATTAGTATTATTAGCAGGTGTGTTTCTAAGCATCCCTGGATTTGCAATGACTGGCTCATATGGTGTGAGTTCTGATTATATGTGGAGAGGTGTATCACAAACTGATGGTAACCCTTCAATATGGGCATGTCTAGACCAAAACATAGGAAAAGGTTTTTATGTTGGTGGTTGTGCAATGAATGTTGATTTTAATGATGACGCAAAGGTTGAAACAGACCTTTATGGTGGATATAGTGTTGTTAAGAATAAATTTAATATGAATTTAGGTTATGCAGCTTATAGGTATGATGACAGTACTAAAAACTTTGAAGAAAAGTATATGTCTGTAGGATATGGTCCAATTAAAGTTGGTAAGTTCTATGGTCAAGATTTAGCACCTGATTATGAATGGGTAGATTTAAACCTTCCTTTTCTTAATTTTGCTGATGTAACATTACACTATGGAGACTATGATGGTGTTTTAGATAAAAGTGTAAACATAGAATATTCATTATCAGATTCAATGAGCATTGGAGTATTAGTCCAAAGTGATATAAGAGATAGTGATGTTGACTTAGGTGATGCAGTATCATTACACTTTACAACAAAATTTTAGGATAACAAATGGCTGGGAGACTATTTGATAAATTAGAACAAGAAGCGTTCAGAGCTGGAATACAAGCTAGAACAAAAGCTTCAATGAATTGGTTTCAAGACCAAGTTAGTACTATGTCGGTCTCCCGACCAGCTTTAATTAAAGACGGACCAACTAGAGTTCGTAAAATATTTGGGATGATGTATAATTTTCAATACGACCCAAAGAATAAAAAGACATTACCATACTATGATAGATTCCCTTTAGTGATACCGGTTCAACCAGCTAAAGGTGGGTTTCATGGTATGAATTTACATTATATAGCTCCGAATTGGAGAGCTCAATTTTTAGATGCTTTACTTGATATAACAAATAATAATCAATTTGATACATCAACTAAATTCAGATTAACTTATAAATTGATGCAAGGAGCTAAAAAATATAGATTTTACAAACCGTGTTTTAAACATTATTTATCAGAACATATAAAAACTAAATTATTGTTAATAGAACCACAGGATTGGGAGATAGCTATATTTTTACCAACAGAACAATTTATCAGAAAGAGTAAAGCAACAGTATGGAAAGAAAGTAGGAAGATGTTTCAATGAGTTTTAATATAAACAGATTTATGGGTAATATTGATAATATGACCCGTACAAATAATTTTAATGTTCACATATCAGGACCAATAGGTCTTGCAGATGGGTCTTTGAGTTCTAGAGGTATTAGATGTACTAATATATCAATACCTGGTAGAAGTTTTATAACAACACCTCATAGTGAATATCATGGTGGTCCAAAAGCTAATAGAGTTAGTGGTATAGATTATGAAGGTGGTCTAGTTCAAATGACTTTTGTATGTGATACTACTTTTGAAGATAAACAAAAAATAGAATTATGGCAACAATATATTTTTGATGATGCGTATTATTATAGATACTATGATGATTATATAGGTGAAATTGAGATAGAACAACTAGCAGCAGATGGTACAGTAATATATTCAGTTAAATTACAAGAAGCGTACCCTCAAGCGATAGCAGCACAAACTCTAGATGCAGGAAGTACAGGTATACAAACATTTACTTGTTCATTTGCATTTAGAAGATGGAGTTCAGCTTTTGAAAATACACCACAAGGTTTACTTGGTAGTCTATTCAATAAGTTTAGTAGAAAACTTAATTCTAAAATAGATAGAAAACTTGATAAAGTCACCAATAAACTTACTACTAAATTATCAGATAAAATTGACGATATATTTTAAATATAAATAATTACATAATATAATGAGGAATAAATTATGAGCTTACCAACAATAGAAACCCCTATGTATACAACTTCATTACCAATTAGTGGTGATGAAATTAGATACAGACCTTTTTTAGTGGGTGAACAAAAGGCATTGCTAATAGCACAAGAAGGTGATGACCAAGAAAATAAACTAAAAGAAATTTTTAGACTTGTAGAATCTTGTACAGAAAATGTTAATGTTCAAACTTTACATCAAACTGATTTAGAATTTTTATTTATAAGACTTCGTATAGTATCAGTTGGTGAAACTACAGATATAGGATTACAATGTGAAAATTGTGAAGAAGAAAACCATGTATCTATTGACTATGAAAAATACGAATTATTACCACCTAAAAAAGTAGTAAATAAAATTCAAAAACTTACTGATACAATCTCTATTGAATTAAGATTACCTTCTCTTAATGAATTAGCATCAATAAACAAAAAATTTAATATAGAAGATGGTGATGATGAAGATATGGAAAATCCTGAAGTCATGTTTGCTATATTAAATAGAATGGTTGATAAAATTATCAATGGTGATGAAGTTATGACTAGAGATGATTTTACTAGTGAAGAACTAGATAAGTTTTTAGAAGGTATGACTTTAGATATGTTAGAAAATATATTAGCATATGTTCAACATCAACCTAAAATGGTTGTACCAGCTGAATATAAATGTACTAAATGTGAACATGAGAACAAAATATTAATTGAGGGTATCGAAAATTTTTTCGTATAGGCCTCTCCCATGAAACTTTATATAATTACACAAATACTAATTTCTATCTACTTCAAGAACATAAATACTCTATGTATGATATAGATAGAATGATACCTTGGGAGAGGGAAGTTTTCATTCAACTGTTGATAAAACATTTAAGAGAAAAAGAAAAACACGAAAAAGCCCAAATGGCTAAATATCGTAAATAAAGAGGTAAATAAAAATGGCAGACGAAAGATTTAGTGGCGATATGTCACGAAACGAAGTGGAGATGGACTTATCAAAGTTTATGGAAATGATTCAAGAGAATGGTGCCCTTAAAGATGAGATAAGAGATTTAAAAGCAAACGATACAGTTAACCCTTGGCAAAAATGGGTTCACTTAGCTAGAACAGTTGATGCATGGAGAATATGGCCAAGAGCATTTTTAAGTGTTTACATATTTTTAATCTATTGGGTAGTTATGTGGTTCCTAGATTTACCTGACCCTTCAATGGAACAATCAGGTCTTATTAGTATTCTAGTTGGTGCAGGAGCAGCATGGTTTGGTTTATATGTTAACAGTGCAGCTAAAGAACACGACACAAACGCAAAGAAATAATATCTAAATGGTTGAAGAAACAGGTAATAATAATCCTATAGTCAATGCCACGAAAGCACTCGCTACTCATGTGGATAAAGTTGGTGAAAAAATTCAATCATTAATAGACCATGAAAAAACAGATGACTTAAAAAAAGAAAGAACAGATAATAAAGAAGCTGAAAAAGAAGTTAAAAGAGACCAATATAATAGAAGACTACAAGGAGCAGAAGTTCAATTAACTAGAGATGCAGCTATTGTTGCTAGAAATAGTGATAAACAAATAACAAAACTAGTAAAAACTACACCAGGGGAAGGTAAAGGAAAACTTGCTGGTGAAGAAAAACAAGAAAAAACTATATCTGTTTTAGAAAGATTAAGACAAACTAATAAAGAATTTATAGAAATAGCTGCAGCAGGGTTTGAAGAATCAATAAGTGTTTTTAGAGAAAGAGTCAAACAAGCTTTTGATAATAATTCAGGTCTTAGTAATTTCATGGATGCTGTTAAAGGTGACTTCTCTATTATGTTAGGTTCTTTAAACGCTCTTCAACAAGTCCCAGGATTTAATATACTCAAAACAGCACTATTTACTGTAGGTGGTTTCATTTTTAATAGGATTGGCTCGTTAATAAAGTTCTTGAAGAATGACAGTAAGTTATCTAGAAAAGAAGAAAAAAAATTGGGAGCAGCTAAAAGAAGGCTTGAGAAAAAAGGGTTAACTTATGATGGTAAGACTATTCTAGACAAAGATAGCAACATTATGTCTAGAAAGAAAATTGGTTTTAGAAATAAACAAGCTCTTAAGACGATTGATAAAAGTAAACGAATCGAAGGTGGAAGAAGGAGAGGTTCATTTAGAAAAGGTATGACTAAAATAGTCAGTAAAATTGGGAGCCTTTTTAGAAAATTATACTTGAGATTAATGACCTTCATGATACTAATGGGTGCGAAAGCTCTTTTGATAATTGCAGGTCTAGCTGCTATAGCTGCAGCTGCATATTTGATTTATAATAATTGGAATAAATTAATGGAGTACCTTGGCTTTGCTGCTAAGAATGAACTTGATAGAAAAGAAATTCAAGGTGAAGTAGTAGACGAAAAAACAGGAATAAAAACAGGTGGTATTCAAACTCAAGAAACTTTCTTTGGTAGAAATAAAGTTAAAGGTGAAGATGGTGTAAAGAGAGATACCGAAGAATTAGGTTTCAATAAAAACTTTTTCGGTCTTTCAAGTATTAATGAAGATTGGCTTAAAGATAATGCAACCACTTCTCAGTTATTAGCTTTATTAAGAGAAGAAGGTGATGATATAAGTTTAAAAGATAGAAGAGCTATTGAGAGTATTGTAAAAGAAAGATTAGATAAAGGAAAGGGTGTTGGTGGTAGAGTATTAGAAGGTGAGGAATTAAAATCATTAGTAGCACAAAGGAACGCTTTTAATCAAGCTCAACAAGAATTATTTCAAGCTCAATATGAAAACCGGTCAAGTTTTGTGAATTTTGATGCCGACCCAAGATATGCAAATCCTGATGCAGCTATAGGTTATGGAAATAGTTTACAAAATATGAATTACTACAATAATCAAATCATTGCAGCTAATAGTGGTATTACTAGTCAAAATGGTACAGACCAGAACACTAAAGTCTTTGATACCACAAATTAATCGTAAGTTGAAAAAACTAGCCCCGCTTCCCGCTGTTAATTCTGATATCTCCTGCCGCATAGATATCTTTCCTCATTGAATATTAAGATTCCCCAATCTTAACCGTCCCGTCTTCTATAGTCTAGCTATGAAGACTCATGACCTGACACGAAGGTCAATCCCATAACTTTGAATTAAGTTATAATATTTATAACTTTATTACTGGTCATTTGCAAGTTTTTCAAAATAACTCATAGTAGAATCACTTGAGTCTGTTGAATTACTTACAGGTGTTGGTGTGTCTGCCCAAGGTTGAGCTTCTGCAGTAGCTGTCTGACCACTAGTGTTGTCTTCTGCTATTGTTTCAGCTGTTGATGTTGGTGCTTCAGAACCAGATAACCCTAGAGCTCTATCTAATTGAGCTTTCAAATCATCATAAGATTTGAATTGGTCTGCTGCAATTAGTTCTGCTAAAGAATGTTGTTTGTTATAGATACCTTCCATAACAGAATCATCTTCCGAGATTGGAGCTGGAGTTGCAAACTCTGATTTATCATAGTTCCAATATCCATCTACTTTTCTAACTTTAAGTTTAAAGTCAGCACCTTCCCACATATCAAAAGGATTGATAGGACTTTCATCTTCAAATTGTGGTTGCATTACATCTTTAACTTTCTCAAAGATTTTTTTACCAAAACGATAAAGCATTACTTTACCTTCATTCTCAGGATGAGTTGGGTCTGAAACAACAAGAACATTACTTACATAATGTAATCTTCTTTTTTGTTTTCTTGCTTGGTCTTTTTGAGCTTCATCACCACTATTCCATAGTTGAGTATTATACTCACTTATCGGACAGTTTTGATTAAGTGTCGTTAAAGACTTCTCAATTAACCAACCACCTGGTCCTTGAAAACCATGGTCCCAATATTGAATCCATGGAAGTTCTTCTCCATGTGATGCTGGTAGAAAACGAAGAACAGCATATCCATTACCAGACTTATCTAATTCTGGTTTCCAATATCTGTCGTCTCCGTAGGATTTTTTTTCAGAGGTTTCAGCCTCTAAAGCGGTTTGAAGTTTATCGAAGCCACCGCGACTTCTTTTTAATTCATTGAATGACATTGTATTTCTCCTTGTATTTCAATTTTATTATTATATTATTTTATCCACTTTATTCATTATATAAAACTATCGTATGTTAACGGTTTTTTATTTCCGTTATTGTATATAGTATAATTGACATTTTGAAATTTGTCAATCACTTTTTTTATCTGTGCTTCTTGAGTTCCTAATAGTGAGTTAGGATTATCAGTACCAACCCTCAAGCGAGAAGTTTCTTTCTCTCTTTTATAGGCATTAGTACCAGCATAGATATTCTGATAAGTGTCGTTTTGAAAGTTCCATATTGAATCGAAACCAACAAGACACACTTCATCAAAATCCATAATAGAAGCCTGAGCCATAGCTTGACTTCCTGCAAAGAAGTTAACACTAAATCTAGGGTCTTCTTCTGTACCTTTCATGTTCTGTATTTTCCATTGTGAATCAACACCGATAACATGAACTTCCATGATATCAGATATATCATCTTGAAGTCCAAATATCCAACATTCATTCCATCTATCTAAATCTGATTCTTTGATAGTGTATACTGATTTATCAAAAGATGAAAGAACAATATCTTTCATGTCTTTAGGTATAGGGTCAAAATCAGGAAAGATACATTTATTATCTTTAGGATATTCTGATTCACAAATTTCTTTGATGATAGTAGAATCTCCTGAAATTAAATAATCAGGACTATAATCTCTAAACAAAGCATTACAACCAAATGTAGTTCCTTCTAAAGAATCTAAATTTAATCCTTTTCTTGAAGGACCATTTCCTATAATATAAGCTACACCCATACTTCTCTTACTTCTTTTCTTAATTGTAATCTACTTAATTCTACAAATGGTTTTAATTTAATTAATTTGTTTTTTTCTTTTGGCCAAATAAATTGTTCTTGTATTCGTTCATCATAATCTGTAAAGATACCAAACATATAATCAAAGTATATAAATGTTTCTGCTTCAATCTTCTTACCTAAATATTCTCTTAATAATGGTGGGTGTTGACCATTCTCACATTCTAAAACAATATTAATATCTTCATAAGCATCTTTTAAGTATCTCATATCTTGTATGACACAATATGACAGTTTTTGTTTCTTCTTTTTATACTCTTTATAATTTTCAATACATTCGTTATCTAATAAATTTTTAACATAATATTTTTGTTTAGAAAGATTAGCTACTAAAAAATCTTTTAATTCTTCTCTATGTTCTCTAGCTAATTTAGCAAAATGGTATTTATCATTTCTTTTTAGAAATGCTGGTAGTTTTACAGGTACCTTACCGTTATACTTAAAGAAGTCATAAGACTCTGTATTAAAATGATTATTAATAGCTAAGTACAAACAGTAGGCATCGAATCCTTCTCTACTTGTCATTAATAGTATTTCGGTCTAGCAAATATATTGTTGTTTAATTGATTGATTTGTTCTCTACGAATAGCTTCTTTCTTTTTTCTTTGTCTTTTTGCAGAGGGTTTTTCATAGTATTGTCTTTCTCTAACTTCTGCTACAATACCTTTTCTTTCACATTTCTTTTTGAATTGTCTAAGCATTACATCAAACGGAGGAGGTCCGTCATGTCTTTTTTTCTTGTTGAAGTGTTTTCTTTGATGGTAAGATTTTTGTCTTTGTGGTTTCATATTATATTATTGTATTTTATTGTATTTTATTATATTGGCAATTTTGCTTTTGATTCTTCTTTTAGAAATCTCAAATTAACAGCTTCAGCTTTGATTTTTTCTTTCAGTGGTGGTGTTATAAGTCCTTTTACTGATTCAGGTTCTAAGTGATTCTCTTGGCAAAAATAAACTATAGCATCTATGTATGAAAGATGTTTGTCAATAACTAATTGTTCGACTGAATTTGTAAACTTCTTTTTAGTTAAAATCATATATCTATTATACTACGAAATCTCTATAGGTCAAGTTTTTAATGTCATTGCTTCATGAGTTTCTTTCAAAGCTCTTAGTATACCATATTGTCTTTCATCAATACCAAAGTTATTATGTGATACTAAAAATAAACAATATAATAAAGCAGCTTTACTCATTTGGTGGATTGTTGTGTCCTTTCATTGGGTGTTCAGGTTTCCAATTTTCTACTGCTTGTCTAATACAATCTTCTGCTAAAACAGAACAATGTAATTTGATTGGTGGTAATTGTAATGCATCAGCTATATCTTTATCTTTTATTAATTTAGCTTCTTCAATAGTTTTACCTTTTAACATTTCTACAAACATAGTACTTGAGGCAATTGCTGAACCACAACCATATGTTTTGAATTTAACATCTTCTATAATATCACCATTCATTTTTAAATCTAATTTCATTACATCACCACAAGCAGGTGCACCCACCATACCGGTAATTACTGTATCATCTTTTGGGTCGAATCTACCAACAGAATGTTTTTCAGGATTTGCTAATACTGACTCGAATCTTTCTACTACTTCTTTACTGTAAGCCATTTTATTTTATTAATTTGATGAATGTAAGGATATCATTGTTATAAATATAAGTGGAAATCATTTGATTTTCATTTATATAACTATTTATAAACAGAGGATACTCCAATGAATGTTAAACAATCATGGAGTAGACACGGCGAAGAAGTAAAGGCTTCTGCGGCCTCTCTCATTGAGATAATGTTTATGGTTTTTGGTATTCTATCACCAATTTTCATAATCATGCTATCTGGAATGTGAGTAAGCAGATTCATAATATAACTTAGGCACTACTCCTATAAACCATATTCAGTTTTATACTGACTACGAAGACTCAGCAATTGGTCAACCCAATTTGCTGGGTTTTCAACAAATAACTGAGCTTGTCCTGTTTCTTCTACAGAAACTATAGTCACAATTCTTTCTACAGGTACTTGATATCTTTCTTCAAACATTTTAGCATATGCTGTCTCTTGCATGAAATAATTTTTAATCTTACTTGGCGACTTTGCTTTTGTACTAGTCTTAAAATCAATAACTGATACTTTACCAGCAAACTCTGCTATACAATCAACTCTACCTGCCATACAGAGGTCGTCGCTATATAAAGAACCTTCTAGCATGTAAATATCTCCAATCTTCTCTGTTAATTCTTTTGTCTGGTTGAACATCATTTTATCAAGAGGTGTTGCTTTAGATAACTTTTCTGTAATGTCAATATTGTTTAAAAAGTCTTCTTGTAAGTAATGATATCTAGAACCTCTACCTGCAGCTTGTCTTGAAATTTTATCAGCAACTTCTGCACCGACATTCTTTCTCCATTTAGCTACCCATTTAGCACTATGCATACCTGTGACTGTTGTGACTGACGGATACTTATTTCCGTCTGGTGAGACATAGTATCTTTTTCCGTTTATGTTTTCTGTAGGTAATGTGACAGACTCATACCCTTTTAAATGATTAAACATTTTTATTATTCCTTGCTTGTATAGCGGCGTGTTTTTCTACAACTTCTCTAGTCCTAACTTCTTTAGCTGTTCTTCTAGTGTGTTCTTTTGCTACTGCACCATTCGGATGCGCTTCACCAACTTTCTGTAATACTTCTTTAAACCCATGATTATCAATATTACCTGCTGATATAGTTCCTGATACTATACCTGGAACTTTAGTATATGTTTGTTTCATGTGAGGATTATCTTTTAGAAATTTTGTTTTGGCAGAGATAGACATGAAGTGTTCTTCTACTTCATCTGTTTCTGTATTTAAAAAATCATAAGTTGGCATCAATCACCTTCTTTCAATACTTGTGGTTTAGAATCTAATACACTAGGTATATCATCCATTTCTTTTTGAATCTTTTGTTCAGCTTCACTATTAACTCTTTTTAGTTCGTTAGTTATTTCTTGAATAAATTGTTTTTGTTTAACAACTTCTTCATTACTAGTATGTTTCTCTGATACAAGTTCACCAATTCTTTGATGTGCATGATTTAATTGTTTTTGTAATTCAAGAATGTTGTCTTGTAAAATTTTAACTTCTGTACTTAAATCCATTTTTTTCTTTGTCCTACAAATCGTTTAACTATTACTAGTTCTTCTGGTTTAAAATCATCTATAGTCTTTGGACCATATAGTGTTCCAAATCTTACACATTTGTTTGCTGCATCACAATGAGAAATCCAATCTTCATCTGTCATTTGTGTTTTGTGTTGGTTATCATCTGTAAATTTAAATATCGCTTGACCTACCTTTGTGAAAAAAACTTCCATTGGTGATGGGTCATAATATCCTCTTGGTTTACCTCGGTGTAGTCTGTCATTATAAACTTCACTTGTCTTTATTATCTTTATCCTTATTTTTAAAATTTCCTGTTATTACATTATTAGTATATGTTGGTTTAGATTCTGATTCTTCATAATCAAAATCTTCAACTTCCAAATCACTTCTCTCACCACCTGATAAAAGAATAGGTAATAAATCTCTACCCATTAATTCAGCAGGAATACTTCCTGTTGGAGAAGTCACTATGAGGTCGTCTAAAGCTTTCGCATTTCTTAAATAACTATCAATCATCAAACTAAATTGAACAGCACATTTGTAAACTTCATGTGTATCCCAACCTACTTCTCTAATTAACGATTCATCATCTTCACCAAATATTAATTGTACATCTTTATCAGCTGATATTCTGATAAATGCATCACCAACTTTACCTTTGATAATAAATTCACTCATAATTCTTTCTTCATTTTTTCTTTTCTCATGTGAGCCATGAAACGATTGAATCCTGTATCATTTAGAAAAGGAACATCTGTACCACTAGCATCGGTATATTTATTTGTTCTTAAGTATTCTAACATATACATTGAACCAGACTTCTCACCAATCTTGTGAGCATGATACATAGCACCTAATAATACTATTATGTATATTGCGTATTCTAAAATATTTACTAATTCCATAGTGTATCTAGTATATCAAAAGTGTACAAGCGGTATCAATCTATCTTGTAATCTTTTGTAGTCTGTCAATTTGTTGTTGTATGATAGCCTTTCTGTTTGGCCAATAGATGTATTCTTTATCTTCATTCTTCATTAAGTTTTGTAATAATGGTAGAATGAGTTTTTCACATTCAATTAATCTGTCTTTAAAGTCTAATGTTTTTTTATCGTCAATAGATGATAAGTTATCTTTATGGTCGTCTAGTTCACCTAATGTCTTAGAGATTAGGTTAGATAGTAAGTCAACTTTAGAATCAAGTTCTTCTATCTGAGCTGAGTTAGCTTGACCAGCAGAAGACTTAGCAACTTGTTCTAACTTCTTTGCTACTTCTTCACCAATACCGGCATCTTCACCTGTCTTAGTTTTTAGTTCATCTTGGTCTACAGCGGTAAACCCAAAATCGTTAATCTCTGTCATTTTTAAAATACTCTCTAAATTTTTTAAATTCTTCTTTTTTCATTAATCTTTGTTTTTGACTATGACTATGTGTTCCTGGTTTGTTGTCTTGTTTCCAAAACGACTTTCTTTTTGACCTTGGTTTGTTAGCATCCGGGTCAACTTTATCTGATTTGTTTATCTTCGCTAGTTCAGCAGGACTATGAAAACCACCTACCACTTCCCAAGGTTCGTGTTTAGGGTCTGATTTCTTTTTCATGATATCATGATTCATTACTTTTTTTGTGGACCCATCACTACCTTTTAATTCAATCTCATATCTGTTAATACCTTTTCTTTTATTACGAACAACAGTATAAGTTTTATTGTCTGGACTTTTAAGTTTAATATCTTTAACTACTTGTCCAGAACCATTTTTCAGAGGTATGTAAACCATTATACTTCCTTCGGCACCATTACTATTTTGATACCTCTTCTAGCTAATTCATTTCTACATTTCTGTTTAATCTTAGGTTTATTTCTATCGTCATTAATGTATTCAAATAATGATTCTTTAGACATAGTTTTCATATAGAAATGTTCAGTAGTAGTCTTACCTATTTTTCTATTAAGTGTTTTTACACTTGGTTTTAATTTTGTTGGCATATTCGTGTCTGTTAAATAAAAGAAAGAGGGAAGTTAATCCCTCTAATCTATAAGCTTATGAATCAGAGTTATCTTCTTCGGTTGTTTCGACAACTGGTGTTTCTACACCCACTGGTGCTTGTACAGCATCAGGTTGTTGTTCTTTCACCTCAGCAAGAAAAGATTCTCTCAGTCTTCCGACACCAGCTAGTTCTTCACCTTTAAATGCACCTCTTGCAGAGCATACATCAATGATTGAAACCACACCGGCTAAATCTTGGACTGTTATTACTTTAGTTTCCATTTTTTCTCCTGTCATAATAAATGGTTTATTAAAAACAAATTGAGATTGACGCTCCTCTAAAACGCGGATTGACTTACACAATCTCAATTCATATATTAATTTTACTACATAACTTGATTTCTGTCAAGTTAATTTTTTGTGTCTATCCTATGAAGGAAATCTTGACACACTTACTGCTTTATCTGGAACATCACTATCCGTTTGTTTAGTGATAGGAGTTTCTAGTGATACTAGAGCTTCATATCCAGATTGGACTCCAAGACCCTTCCATTTGGAAGAACTTGAATCCCATAAAAATTCTATTTGAGTATTTTTCATAGGGTCATGAATATTTAAAAGTCCTACTATAGGGTCAAACTGTCTTATCTCACCTACTCTTTTACCTTCAGGTGTAGTATAAAAAACAGTTCGTTCTTCTAATGTTAATCCTAGTTTATTACTCATTTAAGTATTTATGATTCTGACTTGTTTTCTTTTGGCCAAACTGTAGGAAAAGCTTCTGCAATTAATGCTTTAGTTATTCCTTTGTATGGTAATTTTTTACTCACCATTGACATAAGAAGTTTTGCTTCTGATTCATGAAACGACCTAATCATATTTAAATAAATATCTTCTCTTTTAGATTGTTTAACATCAGGACCACCTTTAACTAGATACGACAAATTTCTGTACGCTCTAATTAATCTATCTTCTGCTGTATCAATAGAAGCTGCACTACTCCATGATACACCAGGTGGTAGTTCTCCATCTGGTATTAACCACACTATGTTCTTTGCATACGCTCCTCTTAATACATACATAAAGTCTGCTCTTGATTCAAACGCTTGCAACATTTGTATTTTTTCTTTTTTTGTTTTGAGTTTAGATACTGCAGTTAAGATTTCAACTGTTGAAGCATCACTCGGTAATCTACTATAATCTATAGCCATAATTTAATCCACCTTTAGTAATATCATATTATTATTTATTCGTCCAGATACTTCACTAGACTTTGAATTTATTTCATTCATACACTTATTTAGTACGATTGAACCACCCTCTAAAATACGGTCAATAAAGTGTTTTGTCTTGACACCAAGTTTCTTACTCATTGATGTTTTAGAATCGAAGTTTTGAATTGTTGTTCCTTTAACTGAAAGACCACCTCTGTCTTCTGCTACATACCTAATCATTTCATTTGTCTTACTATTGAATACCCATAATTCTTTACACCCTACTATTCTACTTGGGTCTATTGATTTAACTTTATTGTCTGTATCATGTTCTAGAAAATTTAATTTTGATACAACTTTTGTAGCATTGATTGCTTTTGCTTTTCTTGGTTTTCTTACAGGTTTATTATTTAGAACATATCTTTCTGTATCTGTTTTTATTTTAAGTAAGAAATTATAGAAATCATCTTTTTCACTTTTAGTCATATGGTTGTAAGCTTCTTTAAGTTGTTTACAATCACCTGTTCTTGCTTCTTTAATTTCTTCTATTAAAGAATCATATTCATTAACGATTGAATTAGCTACAGCAGAGGAAGCACCTTTCTCACTTAAATACTTATACATATCAAATGGAATAATATCCCATGTATCAATTGCATAATCAACATCACCTAATAATTCTTGTCCTTTATTATTAATGTTTTCTTGAACTGAAAGTCTTTTCTTCTTAATGACCATATCAGTATTTAAATCTTTTTGTTTTAATTCTGTTGCTTTCTTATTATACTTTCTTAATTCTGAATGAATATATTTTTGATAACCTGCTGCACCTTCACCAGGATAATCATTATGGTCTGGAAACTTAATACCATTTTCTAATCCACGAATGACAGCTGCAAAGCTTTGTGGTAAAAACATTTTAGAAAATTTAGGTGCATTCTTATAACCATGTTTCTTTGCGTAAGATATTATGACCTGATTAACTTTCTTTCGGTCATACATATAATTATACCAATTGTAAAAAGCACCGACTGATTTATCTTCAAAAAAATCAACACCAGGTTCTAAACCCATGTGCATTTCATCTAAAGTAATTCTTGACGCTTTGGTTTTTCTTTTTGTTTTTCTTATTGCCATTTAATTATATATAATATTATTATTTTCCGATGTCTTTAATTTCACTTTTTGGTATCACTTGATACCCACCTTTATTGTATCCTATTGCTACTGTATAGTTTTCTGATACTTCTTTTTTATAAGAATCATCATAACTAGTAGGAATATATTTGTTTGATTCATAGGAAGGATATTTATTTCTATGTTCTTTTATTGCTTGCATTCTGTTTAGTTCTGTTTGACTCTGTTTTAACTCACCTTGTAAATGAGGTGGTGCTACTTTTCTTTTCTTAGTAGTCCAAGCTTTTGTTTTTCTTCTTTTACCATTTGGTCCATATCTCATTGATGAACCTAAATTTATCATACCCATAATCTATTTCCTTTTATAAAATATATGATTATCAATTCTTGTTGTTCTTTCTAAAGTGTCTGCCCAATAAGGATATACTTTATCTGAATGATAGTGAACAGCACCACCTGTGAGGTCCATAGGACGATTCTCCAGAAGATTAACAGCTATCATGAATGATTCTTCATATACAACTTGTTCATGCTCTAGAGGTACATCTGACTTCCCATCACAATACCAACTGAATTGACAATCGTGTAAATCAATACCACCACTAGGATAATATTTTGTTTGTTTAACTACATTACATATTGTATCAGGAAATACTTCGCTGTCAACTCTGTTAAGAACAACCTGACCTACAGCTACTTTACCACCAAGTGATTGATTACGCGACTCCCAATAAATGTTTGAAGCTAAACAATGATAATCATTTGATAAATCATATGGTGTATTGTGAATAGTTCTACTGATTTCATTTACTGTATCATTTGTGTCATTTACTGTATCTAAAATATAAGGTAGAACTACATCATGTATTTCATCTACTTTTTTAGTTAATGTATGTTCGTGATATATAACAACACCAATGGTTGCTAGTATTAAATAAATTTGATATTTTTTCATATTAGATTTGTTATTAAGTTTTTAATTAGAAACATAAGACCAACACCATTGACTATTATCAATGCTCTGTCTTGCCAAATAAAAGAAACAATCAACCAACCGAATACTCCACAGGTTGATAATATTAAATCATAATCTTGAAGTCCTTCTATACCTCTTATAGACATTGAAGCTAATACAAAACAAGATGATATCCATTTCAAATACCAATCTATTGTATACTTCGGTGTTGCTGACTTAAATATTCTTTTAGAGTTTTCTATCTCTTTCTGTTCAAACTTTGTCATAACTATTTGTTATTTATATCTTCCCCATAAATACAAAACCATATTGCCCAACAAAACAGTCCTGTAAAACTTGCAGCTCCGATAACTAATAACATTTCTTTTAAATGTGTGATTAAATATTCCATTTTTTCTCCATACTAAATATTAAAAAGGGTGAGAGAGGAAGTCAGGACACTTAGGGAAATTTCACTTGCTACAGTATATATCATTACGAAACCCAGTTTACGAAATCCTACTCGGGAATCCCTCTCTCATTGTTTAAACTTTATGCCATTGTGCATGACATAGAACAGCCGAATCCTGTCCATATCTAATGTCTGTATTATTAAAAATAGTCATTGCATGACTAGCAGCAACTCCGTCCAAGAATTTTCTACCACCGACATTCCAAGTGATTTCTTGTGTATCATCATTAAGATTTCTTCCGAATCTCCAATCATATAAACTGAAACCACCATATTCAGTATCATCGGTTATACCGTCATGATACTCATAGTCAATCACAAACTCTGTTGTGATTTTATCACCAATACCTTCGAAAGCTGGTTCGCCAAACATTTCAACTAACTCAGCATACGAAGCACGAATCTCTCCTTGGAGAGAACCACCATGACCAACCGTTCCCGGAACACATGGTTTAAATAATATACTTTCGTTTTTCATATTTTATACCTCTATTTTTTATTATGTACATAGTATAACAAAAGGGTACCAGCGGTGTCAAGCTAATTTTCCTATTGATACTTTTTTCCATTTTCTATGTGATTTACTAAATCCTTGATTTGACCTACCAAACTGAAACCAATTATCCAAAGTGATAATGTTGTTTTTAAAATACCCATTACAATACCCAGCTCGATTAAGAACATAAGTATGTGAAGGTATATTACAATCTGTTTTATCCCATACAGTTATTTCTTGTATACAATCAAAATCTGTAAAGTCTGTCATAGGTTCATATTTGTAAGCGAATGAATACCAACCTTTCTCCCAATGTGGGTGAGGATTAGTTTCATCATAAATTATTCTATTCATAAATATTTTGGTCCAGTCCAACCAACTGAATAATCATCACTAAAGATATTACCTCTTGGACTGTTTAGAGCTGGTGTATTCCAACCTGCTGATTTGAGTATATCACCCTCTTTAAAATCTATGAATGGACCACCTGACTTCTTTTTGTTGTTTACTTTAAAATCAGATTTAGCAATGAAACCCCAAACAGAAGTTTGATTTCTTTCACCAAAAGCTCCTATCACTAGTTTCAGATACTTTCTACCTTTAACAGAATAACCAAAGTCATTTTTGAACTCAGTAAACATCGGATGTTCGCCAGGAACTGTTTCTGGAAATCCTTTATTACCTTTAGAAGGCATGAATCTGTCATAATCTTCAAAGATTCTTAACTCTAATTCACTCAAAGCATTGAGAAATTCATCATCAAAACCCTCAAGGTTCTCCAATTTTACATACTTATCACTCATGAAACACTCCCCTTTTCACAAATTGAGTCTAGTTTGACCCAATCATATACCTTATTCATAGTCAATTTGACCACCCTTTTGTTCGGAGAAACGACTGTATAATCAAGAACAATACCATTACTCTTAAGAATACTTACCTTTCTCAGAAACTTTTTATAATCTGCTTGTGTTATTTCAATTAACATATTAAGCTACCTCCAATTTTTCCCATGAACCAGAACCTCTAGTACAAGAACCTTGTCCTTCATACCACCATTCTAATTCGATTGATTTAAATACTTGTTTATAAAGTATCACCGTGTCAAATTCTCCAAGCTTTCGACTAAAATCATCTAAACAAAGTTCAACTCTTGCTACAATGTAATCATCAAACACTTCATCAACATATCCTTCATACATTTTACCTGAATGTTTATATCTAATACCTTCGAAAGGTTCTTGAAAGACATCTTTCAAAGATTCTTTTTCTATCTTTATTGAATTGAGTCCTTCTTCGGCGAACTCTGACCAGATTCCATTTTCCATATTATTTACCTCTTTCTTTATCATGTCTATAGTATACAAAAAGTGTACCCGCGGTGTCAAGTATTAAGATACTATGTAAGAGACACCATGAATTATTGAGAATACAACAACCCAAGGGAACATCATACCAACAGCTGGACTACTAAAGAACCAGATGTCTAATTTTCGTAAGTAAGTTTTCATCATGTTTATAGTATACAAAAAGGGTACCAGTGGTTTCAAGTACCGGAAAAAAATTTTGGTTTGAGACGAAAAAAAATATAGAAAAAAAAATTTTGATATCATGGTTTTGAAATTGGTTTAGTTTTCTTTGAACAACCAGGTTGCAGTAAGTCCGTATATCGATATGTGGTATTCTGAGTCTCCACCTACCCCCCCTATTTGACAACGCATGTACACTTTTGATATACTATGTACATAATGAAAAATAAGAAAGATTACACACATAGACTGAATCTTACTCACATCGCAACGGAGTATCCAGATAGTGTTCTTATAACGAAGGATAACTTCAATGATGTTGTTAATAACATAACAACACCAGAGAAGCTTCTTGATAAGACTCTTGGTGATGATTGGGATAAAGATTTCTTTTATGATAACATGACAACAATATAGAGTTTAACTCTCCCTAGTATTCGTTCCGGGAGAGTACTCTGAAACCCTTATAAACAAAGGCCTCCGATGGAGTCCTTTTTCTATGTAACTGTCTTATACCCGTCTGGTGTATCTACGAATGTATCTGTTGAATGTCTTGGTGTCCATGAGATGGGTGTGAAGTCTTTGAGATGAGATAGTCTTAGTCTTATATGTATCATATCATTTAAACACATACTGTCGTGTCTACATTGCCATTGTAGGAGAAACTCTTGTATTTTAGCTTTATTCCGATGAGGGGTAACAAGGAGTAACTCCTTCTCTAGTTCGTTACTATTCGCTTCTTTTATAATACTACTACTTCCGAAGTACTTCTCGAACTGTTTCTCTGGTTTACACGAATAACCTATATAGTAGCGGCCGTCTTTGAAGTAAGTACAGTAAACTCTATGAATCTTTGAAACTCTTTTAGACTTTTTTGTTTTCTTTTTCATGAAGACTTTCGTATTCTCTCTCACACTCGGTTATTTGATACTTTTCATGTGTTCTGTTAGTGTTTACACATATAAAAGACATTAAGAATCACCGAATAAGTCTTTCACATTACTTGAATTAACATCTAAAGACCCAAAAGATTCATCTCTCTCTGAGATAAACTCTCTATTCATTGGTTGTTTTCTTTGAAAATTGTGTAATCCTATACGAACTAGATGTCGTATTAAGTCACTTCTGTTGAAGTTTCTGTCTTTACACCATTGGGATTGTAAAGCTTCGTCTAATAGTTCTACTATGTGAACTTCGAATCTTATGTTTTGACTCTCTGTATATCTTCTTATTGCCATGATAAGAAGTATTTATAACTCTATTCTTTGTCTTCTTTGAGGTCTTCTAAAGCTTCTTCTAAGTCTAATTCTAACTGTATTTCTGAGCTCGTAACCTTCGTGCCTTCGGTTATTGATTGTTGCGCGGCGTCATTGATGAGATTGAATCTTTCTAATTCTGTTATCTCTTTGACATTATTACGATATATCTCTCTTATTTTAGAACCTAACATCATGTCATTTGCGTTCTCTTTTACTAGTTTCTTTAGTTGTTTGTATGTTATCATGACCATATTCTCTCTATGAAAGCAGCTATAAATGTTATTGGAATGAGTGCTACTAATACAAAGATGAAGTAGTCTATTATGTCTGGAAAGTTATTCATACTTTAGTTCTCCTTTTTTTGATTGCATATTGTTTGTCTTGTGGTATTTTTCTTGTTTCTAGTGTTTCTTTAATGTAATCTTTAAACATTTCAGCACCTTTAAAGCCTCTTGAAGGTGGGTATAGATTGTCTTCATTCTCCATAAAGAATAGACACATCAACGCTACATCTTCAAACGCTACTGCTACATTATTGAACAATAGAATCTTATCAGTTTCGTTCTTACTACCAGGAACATAAGTGAATTTGTTTAGATTCTTCATGCTGTATGTTTTAAAAGTCTTACTCTTTCTTGTTCATTCATGATACATTCCATCCATAAATCAAACATAGGACCTTTTCTAGCTGGGTCATGTTTGTATTCAAATCTTTTACATTTTTCGTATAATGGTTGTAGTTCTTCCATATCAGGTTCAATCTTCTGTTTGTTGATTTCTACGATTGAACAAGATGTTAATGACATTAATACTAGAGAACCTAGTATCAGTAGGGTGTATATGTTTGTTTCTAGATTTACTCTAGTGAACTGTTCCTTGATTGTTTTCTTCATAATCTATATTCTCCTCTTCACGATATATTTCTTCACCACAAAATGTACAATAGTGTGGAATATACTGTAATCCCATTTCGTGTTCTATCGTAAAGTCTGCTCCACATTCTTCACAAAACATCTCAATACAATTTTCGCCATGATGTTCTATGTTTTCCATGTTTAAATCCTTCTTTCTCCGTTAGTCCATTGTTCAAATTCTGTAAATCCACCGATATACTCTCCATGAGCTGTTATCTGTGGAAATGTTCTTGCTGTTGGAAACTTCTCAAAGAGTTCTTCTCTGGTAAAGTCTTCGTCCAACATTTTGTATGTATATTCATATCCTTTTTGTTCACATAAGTTCTTTGCTCTAACACAATAAGGACATGCTGGTTTACTGTATATTTCAATCATTTCATAGTCTCCTCAATAAATCTACCAATAGTATTTATGTCATTGTCAGATAACATACCTGCTTGTGCCCACATTGTAGCACTCATAGGACCTATTTGTTCTCTGTTTTTGTATTGATTCAGTCTGTTTATTATGTAATCAGCATTCTGTCCTGCAAGTTTTGGAAATACTCCCATACCTTGACCTTCGTTGCCATGACATGCTGCACAACCAGACCATAAACTTTTGATAGAACTAAATTCATCAACTGATGCAAGTGCTTGTTTTCTCTGTTCTATTTCAACACTAGTACCATTGATTCTTACATATTCTTCATAACATTCACCGGTGCATGAATGACCACCACCGACACCAGAATATTCTAAATCTGGATATATTTTTATACTAAAGAATGCTACTATACATAACACTCCGAACATTGTCATTCCTAATTCTTTCATTCAAATATTTTTCCTATTAATACCATACTTCCTAACATCATGAAAAATATAACAACTTGTACTACTGACATGATTGCTACTTGTTTCATCGGATGTACTTCTACTATTTTTTCTACAACACTTTCATCTGGAGAAAGATTGACTACTTGTAATATTTTCTTATCTATCTCCATTGATACCTCTATCAATCCATATAAAAAAGAGTGGTGTTATCCACGCTAATGAGACAAGACTAATAAATGTTATTAGTTCACCGATATTCTCAAATGGTTCCATCATAATTTAAACTCTCCAAATGTATTTTCTTCTATATCTTGTTTTATACCACCAATAATATATGATTCTATTTCTGTTTCTTGTGGTGCATTTTGTTGTCCTCTACTTGATAACCAATGTTGAGTCCATGGTAAAGGATTATTTCTACTTGATATATCATATATAGGTTCTAAACCAATACCTTTTAGTCTTTTGTTAGCAATATATTCAACATAATTACTTAGTAATGTTTCTGACAACCCAATCATTGACCCATCTTTAAACAAATATTTCGCCCACTCTTTTTCTTCTTCTACTGCTTGACGATACATATTATAGACTTCATCTTCACATTCTTTCATTATAGATAACATTTCTTTATCATTTTCAAACTTTTTATAGTTTTTTATAATATGTTGTGATATAGCTAGATGTTGAGATTCATCTCTTGCAATCAAAGATATAATCTTTGCACTACCTTCCATAAGTCTTAACTCTCCGAATCCAAATGTGCATGCAAATGATACATAGAATCTTACACCTTCTAATATGTTAATTGATATCATCATCAAATAGAATCTTTTTTTAAGTTCTCTAGTATCTTTAACATATCCTAATTGATACTTTTGAGCATATTCTATAAAATTATCATAACATTTAGTGACTGACTCAGCTCTTTGAACTATTTCTTTTGTATCTAAAATAGTATCAAACACTTCTGCAGGATTTGGATATAAGTTCTTCATTATATAAGTGTATGACCGACTATGTATAGACTCCATAAAGTCCCAAGCAATGATGCATCCTTCAAGTTCTGGAATAGAACAATACGGCAGTAATGCTAATGCAGGACCACGACCTTGAACTGAATCTAATAGTGTCTGATATTTTAGATTCGCTGTAAAGATGTGTTTTTGTCCTTCGTCTAATGATTGATAATCATTTCGGTCTTTTTGTAGAGATACTTCTTCTGGTCTCCAGAAGTATCCTAGTTGTGTTTGTGTTAACTTATCAAATATAGGATATTTAAACTCGTCATATCTTTGTGTATTCAATTCTTCACCAAAGAACATCGGTTGTTTTAAAGTGTTTACTTTGTTTTTATTAAATACACTCATATTGCACACGCCTCACAATCTTCTTCATCATCAAAATCTTCATAATTGTCATTTGATACTATATCTTTTGCTGTTGAATCATCTTCTATATCTTCATCTGTTTTACTATCGTAAGTATTTTGATAATAAGATGTTTTCCAACCATATTTGTATGTGTTTAACATATCTTTTGCCATTTCAGATAATGGTACTTCATTATTATCATAATTTTCAGGATTATAACTCCAATTACCACTTATTGCTTGGTCAAAAAACTTTTGCATTACTGATACAACTTTGATATACCCATCATTACTTGGCATATCCCATAATAAAGTATAATTGTTCTTTAAATGTGGATATCCTGGAACTATTTGTTTGAGAGGTCCTTTTTTAGATTTTTTAATTGATAAGTAATCTCTTGGTGGTTCTATACCATTTGTCTCATTCGACACCACAGAGGAACTCTCCGAAGGCATCTGAGCAGATAATGTAGAGTTTCTCATTCCGTGTTTAATAACTTCTTCTCTTAATGATTCCCAATCACATTCATAATCTGGATTCACTAATTCATCAACATCTTTTTTATAATGGTCTATTGGTAATAGTCCTTGATGATATTTTGTCTGATTATAATACCCACAAGAACCTTTCTCTTTTGCTAGTTCAACAGATGTTTTAATCAAATTGAATTGAAAATGTTCACTCAATTTGTGAACTAATTCATGTGCTTCTTTATCATCATATTTTAATTTGTTCTTTGCTAGAAAATGTGCTAGTCCAATATAACCAATACCAAGACTTCTTCTATTGACTGTTGAATGTTCTGCTGCTGGAACAGGATATCTCTGATAATCAATTACTTCATCTAATGCTCTTACTGTCAAATCACATAATTCAGGTAAATCTTTTAAATCAGTAGTCAGTTGACCAACATTGATAGCAGACAATATACAAAGTGCTATTTCACCTTTAGTATCATTTGGATTTTGTAATGGTTCTGTTGGTAATGTAATCTCTTGACACAAATTAGACATATTGATTTTTGATTCTTCTTCAACAAAAGATGAATGACTATTACAATGGTCTATATTCATGATATAGATTCTACCTGTTTCTGCTCTTTCTTTGAGCAACTCCATGAACAATGATTGAGCATTTATTTTAGTTTTGGGTACTGAATAAGCTCTTTCATATTGTTCATAGAGTTCATCAAACTTTTCTGTACCAAACGCTTCATATAAACCAGGTACTTCATGTGGACTAAACAGAGTTATATCTTCATTTTTTAGAAATCTTTCATAAAACAATTTTGATATTTGTATTGAATAATCTAATTTTCTGACTCTGTTGTCTTCTGAACCTTTGTTGTTCTTGAGAACAATAATGTCTTCAATTTCTTGATGCCATATCGGAAAATGAACAGTTGCTGAACCGCCACGAACACCATTTTGAGTGCAACAACGAACTGTCGATTCAAACTTTTTAAGAAACGGAATGACTCCTGTATGTTGAACCTCACCACCTCTAATCTTCGAACCCAATCCTCGTATTCTGCCAGCATTAATACCAATTCCCGCACGCTGAGCAACATAACGACCAATAGCCATATCAGAACTAAAAATACTGTCCAAAGTATCATCGCTGTCAACAAGAACACAACTTGCAAACTGTCGCAAAGGAGTTCTGATGCCAGACATGATAGGTGTCGGAATGTTGATTTTAAATGTTGATACAGCATCGTAATATCTTTTGACATACGATAACCTCTTTTCTTTCGGATAATTCTTGAATAAGACAGCAGCAATCAACATATACATATATTGTGGTGATTCAAATATCTTTCCAGAACTTCTGTCTTGAACTAGATATTTGTCAACTACTTGTCTTAATCCAGCATATGTAAACAACATATCTCTATCGTGTTTCATATAACTGTCTAATTTATCCCACTCCTCTTCACTATAATATGTGATAAGTTTATCATCATACACTTCATAATTAATATTCCGTGTGACAATATCTTTCAATGGAGGATAAATCTTTGAATCTTTCCATTTAGTGTTAAAAACACTTTTTCTTATTTGAAACAACAACAATCTTGCTGCTACATATTGATAATTAGGTGTTTCTAAACTTATCAAATCTGCAGCTGATTTTATGAGAATACTTTGTATCTCTGTTGATGTAATTCCATCATAAAATTGTAATCCTGAGTTCATCTCTACAGATGATTCAGACACTCCAGCAACATCTTTACATGCTGCTTCTACCATTCTATGTACTTTTTCTAAATCTATTGGTTCTAACTCACCACTTCTCTTAACTATTCTAGTTTCTATCTCACCCACTAACTTTACTCCAATCACTCAAGGCCATTCTTGCTGATAACCCTGAAAATTTATTATTATTAATTACTTCTTCTATGTACTTACTCGAAAACCCATTTAAAATCATATCATTTATGTCTTTCTGTTTTATATGTTTCGGCCAGAAACATATTGTAAAACCATCATCAATAATTTGACTCATTTTTTTCACTAATTCATTATTTCTACTTTCATTATCGAATACTACCACAGCTTGTTCTGTTGGTACATACGATTTTAATTTTGAGAAATCACTTCCTGCGACTGCAATCGCATTCGGGAGAAACAAGCTGTCAATGGGTCCTTCTGTAACATAAACTTTTTTATTGTAATCGACTGTTCGTAAGCCATAGATGAGAGATTCCGTTTCATCAAATTTTAGTGTTAGATATCTAAGTTTGTTATTGTTAAGAGCCCTACCTGAAACTCCAATTAGTTTTCCCTGTCTTGAATAGAAAGGTAAAATCAGTCTTGGGTCATTTCCAAATACTCTATCTTTATACTTATAATCCAAAGAACTTAGAGATTGACTATTTTCAATATAGTACAATTCATCCCATTTGTCTTTTGGAACCTGTCTATGATTAAGATAATCTCTTGCTTGTTGTGAGTCAACAGCAGATACACAACCAACTTTTTTAAGTGGGTCGTCTTTAAATATTTTTGTTGACTTTGGTGTCTTTACTATTTCTGTAAATGTAGGTTCTTTTTTGTAGAACTTTTCTACAGCATACTGTTTCCAGAGAGAATTATCTTGTTCTTTAAGAAACTTACTAAACGGTTTAGAGACACCACAGTTATGACACTTGTAGATATATGTCTCTTTCATTTTAAAATGATATCCTCTTGCTTTGTGAGGATTCTTTTCTGAATCACCACAATAAGGACATGAATGATTTAATAGTTCTTCATTCTTCCACTTACTATTGCGAAAGCGAGAACTAACTAATCGTAAATATTTCTTATCAACCCAAAACATAATGTATACTACTATTATACTAGTATACTCTATTTTGTCAAGCTTATTGTTTGAGTTTTACTTCTGCACCGACTGCAGGTTTATCATTGATTGTCACATTACGATAATAGACTATAACTTCCTGTACTTCTCTTATGTATCTTCTTAGTTCTTGCATATTACCACTCATAATTTCATAATCACCAACTGATATAGCCATGAAAACTACATCACCATTATTCATTTCTGCATTTTCTTCTAAGAATCTATCTAAATATGAATATCCTTCCGGCCAATCATTTTCTTTACCATATTTACATACTCTTACAGGTTTACCATTCTCTTTTAACAAACCATCTGGATGGTCCATTTTTGGTCTTTTACCTTCTGTATCTTTTACACATGGATTAACTATTGGTGCTGTAGAAACTACATGCCATCTAACATCTTCTAAATCTATACCTCTTGGCATAGCTGGTTGAATGATTTGTATATCAATAGGTTTAGAACTAACCGTTATAGGTTTAGTTCCAAATGTAGAACAACCACTAATTATTAGGGTTAATATCGCTGGTAATATCGTCCAGCGAGTCAAGTTCTCTGCTATCTTTTTCGATTGTGTCAAAAACATCTTTAGTTCCTCTATTCACTTTTTCTTCTAATTGACCTGGTTTTGCTATTGCTATTTTATTCAAGTCATGTCTTTTAAATATATCCATATATCTTGCTGCTTCAGCTTCTATTTGAGCATTTTTGTTCATTAAAGCATTTAAAGATTCACCTTGTTTTTCGTATGATTCTTTAATCGCTGCCAAAGTTTCTTCTTGTTGTTGAATAGCAACTTCTAGTTGCATGTTATTCATAGTCAATGTTTGATTTTCTGAATATAACCACCAACAACCTAATCCTAAAATTAAAATTATTGCTATAAAAAATTGATTCATGAATTATCCTCAATATATTGTTTCAAATCACCTACAGTATGAAGTGATTCAACATCTTCATCAGGTATTTCAATTTCATATTCATTTTCAATACCCATTACAACTTCTACTATATTTAGTGAGTCTGCACCCAAGTCATTTACAAAGTTTGATTCATCTTTGATTGATTCTTGTTTTATGTTTAAATTTTCTGCTATTATTTTTTCTACCATCCATGACATTATGAAAATCTCCTTTGTATATATTTAAATAATCCGTATATTGTTAGTCCATAGCATGCTAATACAGTCATTGGTAATGCTATGTATGCTAGTTCCCAAGGACTTAAAAATAGTATTTGCCATGTGAAGTCTGCTACTGCTTGTGCATCACTTGTTGATTCAACAGCAGTCAAATTTGTTTCATCTATGATATCTAATTCATATTCCATAATAAAGTCTACCCATTCATCTTCAGTAAAACAAATTAATTCTTCTGGACACTCAATCATAATACTTTACTTCACCTTCTATTGTTTCTGTCATGTAGTCCATTGGTGTTGCTGTTTTTAATTCTACTAGTGTACCTTGATAAGTTTTAAATTTCATGTGTTTTGGTGCACATTTGTAAAATTTTCTTACTGTAAAACTTTTCACTAAAGTATCAACTACCTGACCTTCTGTATCATATTTTGTGTGTGTGACATGAAGATATTTATGGTCTTCAAACAGACTCATAAATTTTAAATACAACCACACAAAAAAGTCTTTAACTTTTTTAAAGAAATTAGACATCATGACCACCTTTTTTATTATAATCAATCATATCTTTTATTCTTTTTAAAATTTTCTTTTTCTTACGAACTATGACTGTAGAAGAATCATCACCGGTACCAGCAATATGAGCACCTGTTGTAGTTCCCATTTCTTCTGCAGCGATTTCCCACTCTTTAAGTTTCTTTTCTCTAAGTCTTGGTTCTTTTCTATTGTAATTTTTAGATACTACTGAAAGATTAGATTTATCATTATTCATAGGATTACCGTCTTTATGGTGAACATCTTTATCTGAAGGTGCTTTAACTGACCTTCGAGCTGCGTTTCGTGCAGCTCTTCTTAACTTTTGTTCTGGTTTAGAATGATAATTCTTGTATTCTTTCTTATAATTTCTCATAGACATTTTCGGGTGATGATACATCATAAGGGTCTTCCGTATGATTATCACATTTACCTTCTTCGGCAAACATTTGTTCTACTATACCATTATTTATAACAGCAGCGTATCTCCAACTTCTTGTACCAAATCCCAAATTGTCTTTTTTACATAACATACCAAGTTTTTCTGTAAGAACACCAGACCCATCAGCTAACCAACGAACATTTTTAATATTCTGGTCTTCAAACCATTTTGACATAACAAAAGCATCATTGACTGATACACATATTATTTCAAATATACCTTTCTCTTGAAATTTTTCATACATTTCTTCAAAACCTGGTAATTGTTTTGTTGAACAAGTTGGTGTGAATGCACCTGGTAGACCAAATAGAATAACTTTCTTTCCAGCAAAGTATTCTGTGGTGTTTATATCTTGAAATGGTGCTTGTTTTAGTGTTAAATTATTGATATCCATAATATATTCTCCTTTTCTATCTCAAATCATGACCTGAACAAATCATCATTTGGTTTTTATCAATGTTGTACATACGAAATAAAGGTACACCATACACTTTTCCTACAGGTTTTGCACCTGAATGAATCAATGTATCACCTCTTTCGCCTTCTACTTCTTCATCTATAATCATACTTCTTTTTAGATGAAATGTTTTTTCAGTTTCTAATTTTTTAATTGGTAAAAATTCTTCTAATAGATTTTCTGGTATATAATCACCTTCTTTTAGATACTTAAAAACTTCTTTATCTAGTTGTGTTCCAGATAAATTACAATGTTCTTTAATTAAAAATAGTGCTGCAGCATACGATGCAAGTCTAGTCTTACCCAATGGTAATACTTCTATTAGTCTTTTTAGATTGAATACTAACCGATGTAAAAAAGTATATGCTTTTTTCTTTTCAGAAGTATTGATTTTGACAGTCTTATCTCTTTTACCATTTTTATCAATGATACCAAATTGATAAGCTTCGTGGTCTTCCCATTTAGTTGTTAAGAGTTTAAGAACTCTAAATGTGATAACTGTATCTATAGCTCTACTTGCCATTTATATTTCTCTCATTCGTTTTGTGACTTTTTCATCTAGTGGAAGTTCTATCTTCCATTTTTCATCAATATATCCCAAGTACAAAAGACAAGTCTTTAATGTAGGCCAAAATTCTTTCTCAAGTTTGAACTCAAGCATTCTAAGTGTATTGTCTACACCAAATAAATTACATAATACAATTATGTGATTGAGTATTAATCTTTCTCTTAACTCACCTGTTTTATGATATCGTTTTAGTAATCTTTTCAAATATCTAAATCTTCGAATGTCTTCATAAAATTCTTCTGTAGAAGTACATTGCGGATTATCATAATGTCTGATTGCAAAAAGAGTAAAATTCTCCTCGTTGAGTTCTTCAAATATATCCATCATGTAAGTATATAGTACTTACAAAAACTAGTTCAATTTAGCTGATATTTTATATCCACCATTTCCACTTGTTTCATATGATACACTCATAGACAAGTCTTCTGGTATTACAGGTTCTAAAATGTGAGTTTCTGCTGGGTCAAATTTTTCACCAAATTGATGAACATTTAATGATATATTACCTGAACTACCGAACTCTTGTTCTGACATAGTAAATGTAAGACCTAGTTGTTGAATTTTACCTGCTAATTGTGTTAGTGCTGCTTCAACACTCATATATTCCATACTAGAACACCCTTCTAACCATGTATTGACTCTAACTTTTACATCTTCTTGGTCAAGTCTATGGAAATCGGGTGGGACATCTGAAGTTATCCCACCTGAATGATGATATTCTTTTATATAACTTTTAAAAGATTTCATAATATTATCCTAATTAAGCTGTTACTGTAATTGAACCTGCTGCTGTTCCAATCGCTGAACTATTTGTAATAGTTGCGTTTGTTGAAGTACCAGCATCTTTAATTGTACCAGAGTTCAAGTTCATAGCATTAGTACCGATTGTTAATACATCATCAGCATTTGTAGCTGCATTGGCTGCTGCTATTGCTAATGTGAACACTAACTCATTTGTACCTGTTCCAGAAGCGTATGGTAAGTTGTGAGGTCCACGACCTGTACCTGTACCTTCGTTTCCGTTGGTTACTGCTACATAAGGTGTTCCACTTCCTGTATCTACATCAACCGGTTCGTTAAAGAATACTCTAACAGAAAGACTAAATCCGTCTGATTTGTCTGCTGCTGTTGTAATCCAATCTATTTCAGTAATATCTGCTGAACCTAATGAAGTTGCTAGAGAACCGATGGCCACTAAAACTTCTGGAGTAGCACTTGTATTACCATTTCCAGATTGTGTAGAGCCTGCTTCTACTACCCAACCGCTAGCGTTCGCATATACTTCTTTCTTTTGTGCAGTTGTCAAGTGTTTAGGTTTTGACTCGTCTGCGTCTGTTGCTCCCCATAGTGGCATTTTTATTTCTCCTAATTTAAAAAATTTTAATTCTATATGTATTTATACATTTAGAATCTTTAAAAATTTTAGAAAAGACCTTTTATCCTTTTGCATTGCCTTCTGTACTTGAAGTCTTTGTTGAGATTTCACCTTCTCTAAATTTTTGATGATATTTTCAGCTTCTTTTTTTGATATTTTAACTTTACTTTTATCATCTAGTTTTATTTCACTGCCTCCACTTAAGTCTGCAGCTCCTTTAACCTGAACGAATACATTTCGGTCAGCTTTACCTTGTTCTCCTTTGTTCCCTTTGTTATTAAAGAAATCAATAGCAGCTCTGGTAATCAGTTCGTCTTTAGCATCTTTATACTTACCACCCAATTTTTGAGCTAGTTTGTCAATCATGCTAAGTAATTCTCTTTCAGATTTAGCTTTTTGAACTAAACCATATAAGAGATTATTACCTGCTTGTGTAGGCATCCCCATATCTGGTGCTCTCCTACCTTCAGTAATCATCATTTTGCCGGATACGCCCAAGTCCCAGGTCTAAAAGGTGATGCATAATCAGCATCCCAATCTAACTGAACATCTTGTGCTCTTGCTTTTTTATCTTTTGTCTTTTTAGCAATTTCCATAGCTACTTTATTCATCTCTATAAATTCACCAGCTACTTCTACATCATTCTGATGCCCTATAGATATTATTGGACCATATTTTGAGTCCACATAATACCGAGCTGTATTTCCTCCACCGGCTCTTCTTGTTAAACTTTTAGCTATGGGAAACATTCTTTTAGCTTCGTTTTCATCTGAAAACACAATATCCATCTGTGCTATTTCATCACCTCTTTTCAACTTTTTAAGGTCTTTTTCAAGCTGTGATGTTTCATTTATTAGTTCTTCATTCATTAACAGTTGATTGTTAAGAGTTCCAATCATTGTAATTATAGCGTCTCTTGCATCAAGAACTTTCTTATAAGATGGGTTGTATTTTGTATCTTTAAGTGTCCTATCACCCATTGTTGAAATTTTCTGATAATCTTTTAAGACCTTTTGCATGTCTTTAGAAACTTTTCTCATTGCATCAACTTCTTGTCTTTTAGTTTCAGATATTACACTTTCTTTCATTGGGATTTTAGATGCATTCATTGGAATTTTAGCTGCAATTCTATAGAATTTCTTTATAGCTTCAAGACCCTTTACAATACCTGAACGAACCATTGAGAACGCATTTGCAGATAAACCTGAACCTCTCATAGTCTTCTCTACTTCTTTGAGTAATTTCTCAAATTGTTTTTCAAGTTTTTGAACATTCTTTACATCTTTATCGTCATATGGTTTTTCCATAAGATTTAATATCTGTTCTGAAATAGGTTCACCTTCAGGTATGTATGAATTATTAAGTATTATATCATCTATCCACGCATCTGTTTCATCTACATCATCAGTTCTAATTTCACCATTATCCATTGCCCAAGAAACTAATTCTTCTTCTGCTTTTCTGTCAAAATTACCTGTTTTTTGAAACTTTTCTATTGACCTTGAATGTTTTTTAACTAACTTCTGCCATTCTCTATCTCTAGGATATTCTTTTGCAACTTCTTTTGCACCTTCTGATAATGGTTCATTAAAATTATATCCTTGTCCTGGTGTTGTCCAACTCATTTTATTTTGCTCCTATACCTTTACTTGTCTTATTACTTTCTGTAATAGTTTAAAATCTTCTTTTGTCATTCTCGTAAAAGGTCTTGGGTAATGTGAGGATTTTGATTGAGTTAATACTATTGTATCTTTACCTTCCTCTTTAAAACTCCAACCTGTAGGACTTTTAAAAGGCATTTTAGCTTCATTTAATTCTCCAATCATTTTTTCTCCTTCATTTACTGCTTCTTTTTTAACTTCTTTATAACCATCTCTTTTTAGTTGTGCAATTTTATTTTTATCTTTCATAGGTATAGTAGCACTCTCATAATTACCGCCTTTGGTTCTTACTAGTTTAACATGAGTCTTTTTAAGCTTATTTATAATTGCATTTGACATACCATCTTGACCCCAAAACTGGCCTTCAAGTTTGAGTTTCTTACGAAGTTTATCTAGTTCTGCTTTGTTCTTTTTGAATGCTGGTGAACCATGAGGTAAGTCCATACCTTTACTAAGGAGTTTGTACATTTGAGTTTTATCTGCTGGACTTAATGAATCAAAAGAAACTTCATTTACTGATTCTCTTGCTGCTTGATTTTTTTCAGCTTCTTTCTCTGATTCATCTTTTTTCTTTTGTTGTTCATTTTCTCTCTCATGTTTCATTTTAAGAGCATCATTCTCACTTTCTTGTTTGTCTTTTAATCTTTCTGCTTCAACAGCTTGTTTAGCTTTTAAATCTGCTGCAGCAGCGGCATCTTCTTGAAGTGTTTCTTCTTTAAGTGAACCAGATTTAATTTTGAATACATCACCACCTTTTGTCTTCTTAAATGTATTCAGATTCTTCTTAAATAAATCTTTAAAATTCATTTTTTTATATTTTGCATATAATTGTTTATCTGTCTGAGAAACATGCATCATATAACTAATAAATTTATTTGCTATTGCATCAGCTGTTCTTCCTTCATCTCTACCACGACCACCAGCAATATCTCTTAATGCTGAAATAGTGTTAATGTTCTCTCTAGGATATATTTTCATAATTGATTGAATGCTTTCATTCAAGTTCAAGTTTGATTTAAAATATCCTTGTCCTGGTGTTGTCCAACTCATATTATTTAGCCTTTATATATCCTAACTTTCTCATTTTTTCACGAAAATTAGTTCTTCTACCATCAATCTTCGTGCTAGAAGGGTCGACTTTTACTTTTTTGTTTTCGTCAGTTTCTTTTTTACCAGACCAATTTTTATCGATAAAATTATAAAATTCTTTTTCTTTATCACCTTTTAATTCAGCAGGTGAACTTACATTAAACTTTTTAAGAGTTTTCATAAAGAATTTTTGATAAGCTGTTTGTTCTTTCTCTGATAAAGCATTGTAAAATTCATTGTTAAACGATTCATTAGCTAATCTTAACATTCTTTTTACTTCCGGGTCATCTGATAACCCTTTCTTAATTTTTTCAATAGCTTTGACTGCACCTGTCATATTACCACCGACATATCTTTTGTCAAATGCAATACCACCAGCCATTCTAACTAATTTCTTTGGAAATTTAGCTTCTGAAATAACTTGATTAAATGTTTTCATATCTGAATCCTCATATTTAAATGTAAATGATTTACCTGTATGTTTATCTTTTAAGTTATAAGTATTCTCACACATTTTTAAAACAGGACCTCTGGCTTTCATTCCATCAGGTTTTACAAAATCTACTTCTAATTCTTCTTCTAAAGCTTTATCAATATCAGTTCTCGTATAATTAACTACATCTAATTTTTCATCTGTTATAACTGACTCTAAAGCTAAAAGCATTCTTTCTGTTTCTCTTTCATCAAATACATCATTTAATTCAGATATATTATATGTTAAAAATCCTAATTTGCCAAGCGTTTTTTGTATTTGTTCTACTTGTAATTCTTGTTCTGTAATCATACCAAAACAATCACAAGCTTCTACAATGTTTTCTCTTATAGCATGTCTTGTTCCAAAACCTTCTGTCTCTATACCAACAGCTTTTGGAAATGCTTGTGATTTTAATTTGAATGGTGACCTCTTTGCTTGTTCATGAGATTCTTTCATCTTAATAGCTTTAGAGATTTTCTTTCTTCTGTTTTTAAGATAAGCGTCAGAATCATCTGTATCACCATCGTTGTCAATATCATCATCAGCTTTACCAACAGGGTCTAACTTATCTTCTTTCATACCTTTTGCTTTGAAACCAATTCTCATTTTCTTCATTTTTTTCTTAGCATTTCTAAGTTTATTCATAATCTTACCAAAAATACCACTAAGGTTTTCTGTAATTTCTGAATCAGAAGTATTAAATGATTCAAACTGTATTTCAGCACCGACTGCATCTTCAATAGCGTACGCTAATTCTTCTCTGGTCATAGTATCACCAGCACCTAAACTTCTTGGTAATTTATCAAAATGTTTCATCATGTAATTCCAAAGATAACCAGCAAGTTGTGAATCACCTTTTAAATTACTATATCTCTTAACTTCTTGTTGAAGTAAAACATTCATTCTTGTATTTGCCATAGTAGCTTGCATTCTAGCTTTTTGTAGGTCAGCACCTCCCTTATCACTTACCAAGAATGAAAAATAGTAATCACCATCTCTTACCGGATAACCTAAAAATGAAAAACTGTTTGCTTTATTTTGATTAGGTAAAAATACAATTATATCTTTTTCGTTGTCTAATATCCACTGTTTTTCTTTTGCATCTATACCAATTTTACTTGCGTATTGTTGAACTGTTGCTCGTTTTGACATTGCTTCATCTAATTTCTGTTCATTAGCTGGGAATCCTTTCAATGGTTCTTTATCAAACTCATTTTTAGCTGCAAGTAGTTTCTTTGCTTTCATTCTGTCAAGATATTTGAACTTATAGACTTTGTTATCTTTGTTGTCTTTTAGAGTATAACCATCTCCAATTGGTCCCAATTTAATAATTGTACCTTCTCTTTTATTACCATTGTTATCATAGAAGTCTACTACTGTTCCAACTTTAATTGATTTTCTTGTTTCTGCACCCATACCTTTTCTTGCAAGAGTTCTATAGTTTTCTGATATTATTCCTTCATCTATCTGTACCGATTCGTAATTAGGATTAAAACCAGGAATATCGACTTTATCTAATTGATATAAAAATCCTTTTGATTTAGATAAATCTTTACCCATGACCTTGATACCACCAGATTGTTTTTTAACTTTATTACCTGTTTGTTTTGCAATCTTCTGTAATGCTGTAAATACTTTTGGGTCTTTAGTGTGAACAAATACATCTTCATTGATTGGTTTATCATAACCACCACCATGGTCTTCTGCTGTTTTAAGTTTTGATATTTGAGTAAGTAATGGTCTTAAATCATGATTTGGGTCACTAGTGTGAAATTTTGCATACAAACTAATCTTATATGCACTTGAACCTTCTTGTGGTGTACCGTAAATTTGTTGTCTTGGGTGGTCTTTGATATTTAACTTATGTTTTCTACCGTATGCGGTAATCATTTTCTTTGCTGCTTCAAAGTCTTTTTTGTTTTCTGGTGAAGTAATTCTATCACCTCTACCACCTCTAAACTGAACATAGAAATCAATTACTCTTTCAAAACCTCTAATTTTATCTGGTGTAAATCTTTCATTAACAACTACTTTAGGGTCTTTAGTATAACCCATTTTTTCTGCTTGTTGTTGATATCTTGTTTTTGCAGGTTTCTTTGTTGTGACTTCTCCGATTATTTTTCGTAGGTCTTTAAAGTCAGTAATAGTTGTAGTTTCTTTCATAATGTTATTCTTAGTTTGAGTTGATTGCTACACCAACAGCTAGAACTGCTGCGTTAGCTGCAAATAATTGGTCAGTTGGGTCTTTTTGAATAAGACATTCCATTTGTCCTTCTATACTAAATGTACCAATATCAGTACCACCAGATTCTTCTAGTGTCACTAAATGTTCTGTTCCCACAGCTGCTGTATTTAATAATCTGACATATCTGCTTTTACCGACATTTGATGCTGCACCTGTACTTGTTCCTAATGCTGCTTCAGTTGTAATTGGTTTCCATATTGACATGGCTTTTCTCCGTTATTGTAATGTATTTATGTATTTATAATTCTCTACTCTTGAATCCCGTCATGTTCTTCATTGAGTTTTAATTGTTCTTTAGTGAGTCTTATGATATCACTATCTTCTTTATATATTTCTCTCCATTCCCATATTAACGAATCATAATTTGTATTTGATTCTCTTTTATTTGATGGAAATGTATCTGTTTGTTTATTAGTTGGTATTAAAAATTGATGTCTTTCTGAACTTAATTTATTTGATTTATCCCAATCAACTTCTTTTATATTAACTGTAGCTTCAGCATCATCAAAATTTTCTCTAATAAATCTATCCTTTTCAGCAAGAGGTAATTTATAACACTCAACATCTACATCTATAGCATAAGCTACATCCATAGCATTTCTTAAAATTGTTTCTTTATGTCTTATTGTAATCATATTATTTCTCTTAACAACATTGTGCTACATTTGTTGAATAAGTAGATTTTAGAGCTACATGAAATTGAAATTGTCTTACTCTTTTACCACTAACTGTTACATCTGTTTTATGTAAATATACGAGGTTCATTTGTTGCGGTGAAGGGACACACTCAGCTAAACCTTGGAAACTATAGTTAATACCATATTTAGAGTTTGTAGATGCAAGTGTACCACCTGTACCTGTCAAACCTGTTGTACCTGTAGCTATACTTCCAAAGACTTGACCTGTTGTATTATCTAAAGTTGTTACTGATGTTGCTATGGTGACACTGGAACCAACACCAGCTAATCTAGCTACTTCAAGTGGGCTAGATATACTTGATGTTATACCAGTACCTTCTTTCTTGTAACCAATATTTGAATTAGTTGTACCATTAGTATGTGTGCCTTTATCAACATACCAAACTAAATCATTACTAACTCTTTGACAATAAAGTCTTGCATGTAATAATACAGATGTAAAACAACTACCACTAAAAGTATCTCTTGCTGAAAGAGTTTCTACATGGTCCCCTTGATTAGCACCTTGTGCACTAAATTTAGGTGAGGTTTGTGTGTAAGATTTAAATTCACTTACTTCATCAGGTGCAGAAGCTAAATTTACATTATCAGCAACCGTACTATCTTCTGCGTTCAATGTAAGTGTATCTGTTAGTGTGTATGTTTGTCTACTATTAGTCGGATTAATTATTACTTGTTGTCTAGTTAATTCTGAGAGTTTTAAATTAGTAGCAGGTAAACCTACTTCTGTAGCTATTGTACTAAAACCTATGTTTGTTGTTCCTATTGCCATTATATTAACTTCATTATGTATTCGAATGGTTTACCTTCTTGTGTCATTCTTCTATCGTGTGCATGAGCATAATATCTATCTAATCCTACACTACGAGGAAAATCCCTAGGATTATCATAAGCTTTAAAAGCTTTTGCTGTTTCTCTTGAAGACCTATTCATATACTTAGTTTCTAGTTTAGCACTATCAAATATTTCTTGTGCATAGTCTTTATCATCAAAACTATAAATGATTGTATCTCTCTTGTAAGTGACAGCTGTCGCATCTTCTTCAGGTATTTCAAAAAGTTGTGCTAATGTAAATTCGGTTCTATCTTGTTTTGAATATTTTTCAAGATTTGCTATACTACTACCATCAAAATTCTTTACCTGTAGTGATATATTCTGTCCTCTTGGTTGTAATTTTTCATTAATATATTCTTTAAAATTTTTCATAACACTATTATTTATGTCTTCTTTTATGTTCGAATCCATACCTCTTTTAACTGATGCAATCCATTCTAATGCATTCTGATTCATTTTCTTTGACCATACTGATAATTTACCTGAAATAGAAATATCAATTGGACCACCATTATTTTCTATTTCATGAAAATCTCTACCCATTTTTTTCTTTAACATATTTTTAACTGCTTGAGCTGATTTATGAGATTTTTCTACTATTCTTGGTGGTAATGTTCTTGCTCTTTCATTGTTTCTCATAAGAGCAACATCTAAATCTGTTTGAATGAATATGGCTTTAATATCATATCCTGCTGTTTTTAATTCTCTATACATTCTAAATGTTTTACCTTGGTCACCAGATGTAGAATCTATTAGAATACCAAGTCTTGCGTCAATCAAAGACTTATATCTTTTATCAGTTAATCCTTTTGCTGCCATTCTTGCAACTTCTCTGTCTTCTATTTCATTCTCTGGCATCTTTAATGATAGACCTTTTCGTTTCATTAACATTTCAAAAAAAGTATCTGAATTAACAACAACTAATCCTAGAGAGGATAAACCTAATTTTTTAGCTACATAAGATTTACCACTACCAGGACCACCTGCTAGTATTATTGCTTTGAATATACCTGGGTCATTTATACCTTCATCAAAGTCAAGTACTAAGTCTTCTTCTTTGTAATTAAGAATCGATTCCATATTTCCTCTTTGCCATATTCATAGCAGTAGCATGCATTATTGAATCAGCTTTATCTCCGTGTTTCTTTACAAAGTCTTTTCTTTCTTTTTTCAATTCTTTATACATTTTTTCTTTGTATAATAAAACTTTTTTTGGTAAATCTTCTGCTTCTTTTATTCTTTTTACATAGTCAACTACATTTTGTCCTGGTGTAAATTTTTGTGCATGTCTTCTACCTTTATCTGTTCCCCACTCATAATATTCATTTTTTTGTTTTGTAATATCTTTCATCTTATTGATGTATTTTCTATAAACAGCAGCTGCTGATATTTTACCCATAACTTCTGCTCTCTGTTCCATAGCAATTGCTGCTTGAATTTTATGAGCATGTGTTTTACCAGAATTTTCTATTTTTTTAACACTTTTCTCAGCATCTTCTACAGTAGCAAACTTTAAACCTTTTATAGTACCTTTAGGGTTTTCATCTGTATATAAATCAGAATGACTATCGCTTCCTCTAGGTTGTCCTTTCTTTCTAGGTATTCTAGGATTATCTTCTGTCATTATTTCATACATAAAGTCTTCAAATTCTTCTGATATACCCATACCTTTTTGTACTGCTTTGTATAATTGTTTACCAAGTCTATATCCTTTTGGTAAAGCATCTAAAAATTCTTTTTCTTGACTCAATGAAGCAAATTGTCTCATTTTAGAAGCTGACATACCAACATCACCTTCAGCATCCGGGTCTCTTTGACCTGCTGACACAACTTGAATAGAATCAAATTTATAATATCCGTGTCTAGCTTTTACACCATTATATTTTTTTAACAACGAATCAAATTCTCTAATTCTATCTGAACCCACTACCATTTGTACTTCTCTGTATCCTTCATCATATAAAGTTGTGACTACATCAAATACAGTTCTTGATTGTGAATTAGATACTTTGACACCTTTAGGCAACATCGGATTCATGAATTTTGTTTTTTGTGAATGAGTTAAAGGATTTTTTTTCTTATCAGAACCGTGAGAAGTAAATATTTTTACATCACTACCACTAGATACTGATTGCATTTTCTTTGCAAGTTTCATGTGTCCGACTGTTGGTGGATTAAATCTTCCAAAAGTAAATGTTGCACTTTTACTTTTTACTTCTGTTATGTTTCTAAAATTTTTCATTTCTTAATCTTTAACACTAAATTAGTTTTACCCTTTATTACTCTATGATATAATCCTTCTTGTATATCAAATATTTGTCCTTTTTTTAATTCAAAAGGTAAACTGCCATTAAATTGAAACTGCCAACCTTCACCTTCTACTACTGTAATTTTTCTATCTTCTTTATCACGATGCCAAACTAATTCATTACTTTTTACATCACTATAAAATATTCTTACTACACCAATATCTTTATATGGTCTACCAATAGATTCCACCACCATCTCCTTTATCAACAGGAGCTAATCCTAAATCTTTTGCATAGTTGGGTAATCTACAACTCCAATATCTAGCTGAAAGTTTATCATTAGCTGTATCACAATTATGCCTATCAGCAAATGCTTTTCTAGCTTTAGGGTCTTGAAGTTTTACTGATAAACTACTACCACCATCTTTTGCACCGAAAGATACTTTTTTTACTTTATCTCCGTCCTTGACATATACATAGAATTTTTTAGAACCACCTCTTTTAGGTTTATTGATTTCTTTATCATCATCTTCTGTAATATCAATCATAGGTCTTTCTAAAGGAACATGCTTACCTTCATACTTACCAAAATCTATATGTTCTAAGAATGATTTCATTTCTTAGCTTTACCTTTCATTTTGTTCTTTCTTTTTCTAGCAGCGTCAGCTCTAGGACTGTCACTAAATTTTACACTTGTATCAAATTGTTTCTTTGATACACTACCTTTTGCACCCATTTTTTCACCCGAGCCTTTAGCTATTCTTGCTCTTTTCTTTCTGATATTATCCCAAAGACTTTCTGCTCGTTTCATTTGGGCTGCAGTAGGAGCTCCTTTGTCTCCTTTCTTTCTCATTTTTTCACCAGAACCCTTTTTAATTCTCTCTCTTTTTTTTCTGATATTATCCCATAAACTTTCGTTTTTCTTTTTATTCTTTAACGATTTACCATGTTTATCATATCCAGGTTTACCTGCTTTTTCTTTTTTAGAAATAGCTATTGCTGCTTGTTGAGCACTTGATACAGCTTCTACTTGTTCTGTTTTTCTAACTTTATCAGCTAAATCTTTATCAGCTTTACCCCATGTTCCTTTACCTTTAGTAATAAAAGAATTAACGCGTGCATGACCCCACTGCACAGCTGTTGTACCGGGTCTATGTCCTGTCTGCCAAGCTTTTACACCTCTCTTAAATACTTGTTTAAGTATACTAACAGATATACCTGACTTCTTAGCTTTATCATTTAATGATTTGTCAGGATTACTCTCTCCAAACATTTTTCTAAATTTCAAAGTATGTTTACTTGGTTTAGTCTTAACTTTATCACCATCATCATCTATATCACCCGGAGCAGGACCTTTACCACCTTTTGCAAAGTGTTTTGCTCGTGCTTCTTTATCGTCTTTACTCAACCCTTTGTAATACTTCTTAGGTTGTGTACCTGGTTCATCTTTTACTGTAGGGTCTTGAGGTTGTTTTCTTTCTTTCATTTCTTTAGTGTCCTTACAACTTTACTTATAATCATTTTTAAAGCTGTCATATATGCCCAACCATATCCATAAAAAATATGAAATTTATAATTTCTTTCTATTTCATATTTTGGTCCAAACTTTCTAGTCTGGTTATCAATATATTCACCTTCGTATCTTAAGACAGCATGTGATGTTTTAAGTTTACTTGGTCCTACTAAACAAATACCTGCTTGGTGAGTAATTAATAACCACCACATCTTTAAATGACTTTCACCAGCTAATCTATATAAAATAGAAAGAGCGTAGTCTTCACAATCTCCTTCATATTTACCTTCAGCATTTTGTGAGTATATTATTTTCCAAGCATCTCTCATACCATATTGATGTTTGTCTTTACGATACTTCCATTTACTATTAAATGATTGTACTATTGCGTTTTTGTCTTTCATATTACTATTTATCCCAATTTTTAGCTACAGTAAAGTTATTAAAACTAAATTCCATTTTATCTACAATTTTAACAGCTTCACCTTTTCTGTCAATAGCTACATATCCTTCTGGTGCAACTACTTTCAAACCTTGACTTGTTTTTACAAATGTTTTTGCTAGACCTTTTGCTTGGTCCATCTTTTTTACTATCATCAGCTTTGCTTGTATCAAAAATCTGATAAAGTCAACAACTTGTTCTAAAGTTTTTAAAGATTTTTTAATTACTCTTAAATGTTCTCTTAATTTAGATTTTTGTACAGGACTATCTGATTTATTTTTACTCCACCAATTAGTAAAATGTGCTTGATATGATTTTACAGCATCTTTACCTTTTGGTAATGTTTTACCAGCTCTTGTAAATGTATTCAAATAAGTTTTAAACCCTGCTCCTGATGCAGATGTTCCTAAACTATCTTGCCATCTTAAAAACTCATTAAAAGAACCTGAATTTATTCTTTGAAATTGTTTACCGGCTGCTGATAATAATTTTGTGACTTCTACAGTTTCTTTAGCTGTGAATGTAGCTCTACCTGATACATCTCTATATGTTGCATCATCTTGCCATACTTTTGATGATTTACTAGGTATCTTTGCACCAAATGATGCTTTTAAATTTTCAATAGAATCACCTTTATATGTTGTATGCCAAACTACACCAATCTTTGCACTTGAAATTTGTCTACCTATTTTTGAGTCAGCTTCAACAGCATACAATATAGTGTTAGGTTGAAAAGTTATATGTTTAACACCATCAATGTCCATACTAGATGTATCATCTGTAAACATTAAATCACCTTGTAATATTTCATTCATACCAAGTTTACTAAACTCGTCTAAACATATTTTAAGTTTTTTATTAAGTTCACCACTAGTATCAGCATCAATGTCAGCGTATGTATGATAATATGGTTTAGGTTCTTGAGTTTTTCTAAACAAAGACTTTTTCGCTACAAAGAATTTACCTGTTTCAGGATGCGGACCAGCAAAGACTGCAGGAGCTCCGTCCCACTTAACTGTCACATTTAATTTAGACTTTGAACTACTAGCAAACATATCTCTTAATGATTGTAAAAATTGTATAGCACTTCGTCCACCAGCAATACCAAAGTTTAGAATTTCATCTTCAAGATGTTCTAAGTGTAAATTCTTACCAGCTGCTTCTGACAGATATTCCATTATTTCAATGCACCTTTCCAATTTTTAGTTGTTGTATTGATTTCAAATTTAGTAGCAAATTTAGAACCAGAGTTTGTAGCAATACCAACAACATTATATTGTGGTTGTGGTGGCATTCCATCTAAACTTTCTACTAACAATATGTTTATACTATTATATTTTTTACCAGCTACTCTAGCAACTTTAACTACTAATACAGGAAAGTTATTATATTCTTTTCCTTTCTTAGCTAAATCTTCTACTTTTTTTCTTTCAAAATCGTCTCTAGTTCCCATGTGTTTTAATTTATTACCACCATAAACAATAACTAATGGTAGAGCTGTATTACCAAATCTAGCTTCACCCTCAAACTCAGCTGCAAGAGCAAACAATGATGTAGATAAATTCTCATAACTAGATATATTACCTTCAACATATTTTAATATACCTTTTATGTAATTCATACCAGCCCAATTAGAAGTTAATTTAAATACTGTATCTACAGGTGTCCCTAATCCTAATTGTATTGTATCACCTGGTTTTAAATTGTCAAGCATTTTTAGTTTATTTAAATCATCTGTTGATATTTTAACATCACCACCTTCAAGTATAACTATAGGGTCTATTGGTCTATCTTTAATATCAAAAGAAGAATTTAATTTACTGATAATTTTTTTGTTCTCTTGATATAATTTGTTGATAGGGTCTCCTTTCATTGCTTGATTAAAAGATTTTATTTCTTTAACTAGATTTGGTTTAGCTTCAATAGTTCTTGTTGATTCTGTTATAACACCACCTTCTGATTCTAGTTGTTTAATAATTGAATTTGCTGATTTACTTATCTTACTTGTCTTAACTTGTTTATCTGTAAATGATTTAGCAAAATCCATACCTGTTTTAGCTAATTTAGAGAATACACCTTTTATTTTTTTGTATAAGAAGTCTACACCTTTTGAAACTGTTGCACCTAATCTATTTAATACAGCTGTTCCTTTATTAAATATATCTTGAATACCTTCTGATATAAGTTCAGCTTCAATATCCCATTCATTATGATTGTCTTGTATTTGTTGAATTTTTGAAGGTAAGTTTGACGCAACTCCATCTGTAAACCTAGAACTAGCAAACTTTCCAACTTTACCAATTCTTGCTGAACCTGCTTTTGCATCTTTCTTTAATGATACTTGATAAAATACTACAACAGGTTTGTTATCAGCGTTTAATAAAATAATTTTACTACCTTCTGTTCTTATTCTTCTATGTTGACCATGTTTATCTAGTTGATTCATTTCTTTCATGAGATTATATAAATCTGTTCTAGTACCTTTAGATATAAAAATAGAGTCAGCTGTATTTACTTTATCAGGATTTTTTACTGCAAATATTTCAGGTGCTGCAGTTTTCCAATCCTCAACAGTCTTATGAATAAAATCTTTAAAATTACCTAATTGTTTTATAGCTGAACCAAGTTCTTTACAATAATTCAATAATATTTTTTCACCATTTTCAACATTTGATGTAAATTCTTCAATCCAAGATTTACAAATTGGAGAAAATTCAGGGTGTGATAATATTTTTAAACCTTGACCCATACCTTCAATAATAGCACAACCTTCATAAATTTGTGTTCTGTCTGTAGGTGATTTTGGTAATGTATCATTAATTGATATAAACACATCTTCTTCTTTAAGTTCAAATGATTCTAATTTTAAATCAGGTTCCATACTCTTTTGAGTAAGATTATATAAATGTTCTCCCAATTTAAATCCAAATTCTGTATCTGTTGGGTAATGTGTTCCAGCTATCTGTCTTCCTTGACCAATTCTTTCACCAATTTTTAATATATTTCTTCTATGTTCTAATGGAGCTTCATCAGCTACTAAAAGAGATACTAACTTACCTTGTGTAGCATGTCCTGAAGGATATGATGGTGTTTTGTTAGTTTTAAGTGGGAATGTGTCCATTGGTAGACCTAATTCTTTTGCTACTGCTTTCGGTCTTGGTCTATTATAATGTCTTTTTAGAGCTAAAATTATAGGTTCAGATTGAAGTTTTATGTTCTTTATTCTTTCAAAATCAATTTCTAAACCATATTCATCAGCATAATTTCTAAAAGCTTTCATAACTTTTGTATCATGCATCACTATTTCATCTTCCCATACATCTGTCATAGGTGATAAAGATATGAGATATTGAATTTCTTTTTTAGTTGTTTCAGAAGAATTTTTTGGTGGATAATATCCTTCCCAATCTTCTAAATTGATATGTTCAAAAGCGGGAAAAGGAACCATAAGACTTTTTAGATTTTTCTCACCATACTTTTTCATGTGGGTAAGTTTATCTAATTTGTCTTCTTTTGATTCTTCTACGATTGTTTCTAGAAATGATTTCATAAACAGTATTTATGTTAATACTATTTTTGAATTTTGTGCTTACTCAAGAAATTATCAATTGCTGATATTTCTTCTATGAGTTCTTCTTGTTTTTCTAGATTTTTATTACTTTTTTTAAGAACAATAAGTTCTTTTTTTATTTCTGTTTTTTTAACAAGAAGGTCTACAAGGGATTTACTTTTGATAATCCCTTGAGATTTATTTTGAGTTGAGAATTTCATTTAATTGTCTTATTGTTTCATCAGCTGTAGTATGTATAATACCAATCCCACCTGCTTTAACCCAACAATCTATATTTTTTTCTCTGTCGTCAATCAGAACTGCTTTTTTATGAGCAAATGCTGCTTTCTGACTACCTTTGAATGTCGGTATTATTGTCCAATGAGGATTTATGTGTTCTCTTATCCATTCAACTTTATCTCTTACAACAAGTTCTCTGTTAACAGTTCCTGCTGCAGTTAAAATTTCTGTATGAATACCAGAATTTAAACACCAATCTACAAGTTTCCAAGCATCTGGTAAAGGGTCCATTTTTCTAAACATATGCTTAGAAGTCAGTTCTCTTTTATGTAAATCATAAACATTATGACCTGCATCATCATTCCAGACTTTTTTACCTAACATTTCGGTTATTTTAGACTCAAAATCAGCTAAAACACCGTCCATATCTAGAAATATTTGTCTAATTTTTTTATCTTTTTTCATACTGTTATTATACAAAAACTGTACATGCGGTTTCAAGTCTGGCATTTTTAAATGTCTAAATTCCCACATATCAACTAAACTTTAAATCCTTTGTATTCTCTGCTGACACTCTTTTACCTGTTGTTGTATTATCCATAACAGGACCGATATCAACTAATTCATCTTGTGCTGATTGCTCACAATCATATAATCTCATTTTAGACCTATCTACACCCAATACAAATCTTTTATGATAAGTTGGGTCATTGTATCTATTCTTTAACTGTTTAACCATTACTTGGTCTAATTCTTGCATTTCTTCTGTAGATATCAATGCAAACATAAAGTCTGCTGTTGCTGGTAAACCGAATGATTCAGATGTATCTTCAAGTCCAACATCTGTAGATACAAAACCTGTTCTATTTGTTTGTGTTGCAGACATGATTGGAACATCAAATTCTACTGCTAGTCCTCTTAATTCTTCTGCAATTGATTTAATATATGAATAAGTGTTTACATTACTACCTGGTCTAACTCTAAATGAACTACAGATATTTAAATAATCTATAAAAATAATTTCTGGTTTGAAATCTCTTTTTAAATCTAGTTCTTGTAATAGATGTCTAAAATGACCACTATGTGCTGTTGCTGTTGGATATTCTTTAATAATTAATTTACCTTTAGTCTTTTCTCTGACTCTAGTAATCTTTTTCTCATACATCATTTTTGGTAAATCTTGTAAATCGTTTAATGATATATCTAACAAATTTGCATCAATTCTTTCAGCAATCTTTTCTTCTGCCATTTCCATTGTGATATACAATACATTTTTACCTTGAAGTAAAGATGCTGATGCACAATGACACATGAATAATGATTTACCAACACCTGTACCTGCCATGACTATATTTAATGTTTTATTTGGAAGACCACCTTTACTGATTTTATTCATCAATTCTAAATCAAATGGAACTCTTTCTTCTTCTGTATGCATGAAGTCATATCTTGAATCCCAATCTTCTATAAAGTCATGACCAATATTTGAATCAAAAGATACAGATAGTGCTTCTCTTAGAATATCGGGTATCTCACCAGAGTTTCCATTTTTATCTTGAATAATTTCAATAGAACTCATTACACCATTATAGACAGCTCTATCTTTACACCATTTTTCTGTAGAATCTACTAACCATTCATCTGGTGTATCAGATATATCACCTTTAATATCTTTTATTAATAACATAGTATCTGATATTAATTGTTGGTCCACATCTTGTTTTTCATCAATATCAATGATAAGTGCTTCTGGTGTTGGTGATGTTTGATACTTTAAAAAATAATCACGAATTTGTTTAAATAAAAATTCTTCATCTCTTTCAGAAAAAAATTCTGATTTTATGTAAGGTAAAGTCTTTCTAGTAAATTCTTCATTCTGTATCAGATTCTTGAGAATCGTTTGTTCTAATCGCATTGCCATATAAAAATTCTTCTTTCGCTACTTCATTAAGTTTGTCTAGTACTTCTGGTGTGAAATACTTCTCTGGATTATTGTTAATTGTTTTACCAAATTGAGTAGTCCCATCTGGTAATTCAATTCTTGTAGATGATTGTTTAAAGATACCATACTTGACAGCTAAATCTAGTAAACCATAATATCTGTCTAGTCCTGAATCATATTTTAGAATAACATCTACCATTTTGTTTTCAATAGTAAGTCTTGATTTTTCATTCTTACAATGAATGATATTACCAATAACATCTTTACCATCTTTTTCTTTTTTCTTTGATAAAAATATGATTGATGATGCAGCATACTTGAGTCCACTACCACCACCCATAACTTTCTTTGCAAACAATCCCATTTCATCATAAGTGTGGTTTGTGACTATTAATGGTACTCCTGCCTTACCAAGTTTAAGAGTTAAAACTCTGAAAGCACCTTTAACTAATTGTGCTCTAGTCATATCTCTAGTTTCTGCACCTGATGCTGTGTCTTCAATCTCTTTAGTTGTTGACAACATACCTAGTGAATCAAGTACAAAACACATTTTCATATCTGAATTGTCTTTGATATATTGGTCAAGTATCTTAATAGATTGAGTTCTAAATTCTTGTACAGTTGTGACAGGAACAATAACGATTCTTGAAGAATCAATTCCTCTTTCTTCAATCATGTCTTTAGTGATTGCACTTTCTGATTCAAAGTAGATAACTGCTGAATCAGGATTATCATTTAAGAATTGTTTACACATTCCAAGTGCAAAGAATGTTTTACCTGTTGCTGATTCACCTGCAAGAGCTGTAATCTTGTTGTTAGGTAAACCTTCATAAATTGAACCAGACAAGAGAGCGTTAAAAATATAAGAACCTGTGTCAATGTACCCACTAACATCAGCTGCTTGTACTCCGTCTTCTACAATAGAAGCGAACTCATTACCTGTTGTTTTTATTAAGTTTTTCAAATAACTCATAATATAATCTCCATAATTTATTTTTTTCTTCTTTCTTCTTTTCTCAAAGCTTTTAGACTATTATCATAATCTATATGTTGTCTTATTTCTTTTTTCCAAGATTGTATTTCAGTATATACTAGAAAAAGTAATATCCAAGTGACACAATGAAAAGACAAAAATATGTATTGAATTTCAGTCATATATCTATTATACTACCAAATCTGTATCTGTCAACCCAGCTTTTTCATAAGACATTTCTACAACTCCTTCATCAATTAATTTTTTACGATTAACCATATGAGCTGATTTTATATCTTCTTTTGAACCACCATAATAATCTACAGCGTGTCCGTCTTCAACTAAAGCTTCTACGACACTTATACTTTGACCATTTCTATCTACGATAAAGTCGCCAAGTATTCTACCGAACTTACCTTTCATGTCTTCACCGTCTCTGTTAATTTGTGTTTTTAAAATTGATGTTTTACCCAACATATCTTGTAAAGCTTTCTTTGCTGCTTTACCAAAAACTTTTTCTACTTTATCTCTAGTTCTAGACTCTGGTGTATCAATACCCATTATTCTAACTCTTTCATCTGTTAATGTCACACCAAATCCTAAATCTATGTCAACATCAACTGTATCACCGTCTACCACTTTTAATATTTTTACTCTGTACTCGTACATTATTACCCCTATGGGTAATAATTATTACCCAAAAAATGAATCAAGTGTACTGACAGGTTCTGTAGTCCACCCAATTTTATCTAATATAACGCCTAAAGGTTCAACAAATGATTTTTGAAATTGAGTATCGTAATCAATATAATCTTCAAGTTCAAATTCTTTAGGCAATGCTGAGACAAATGAAATAACATTCTCATTCATAATATTAGGTAATTTCATATAACAAAATTTAATTTTTTCACCATTCTGTATAATTGGATATTTCTTGTCTATATTGTATTTATATAAAAAGTTATTGTAAAGTAGTGAACCACGAACATGAATTGGTGTTCCTTTATTATAGATAGAAGCGGCATTATGATACTTCTTAATATTTTGAACACCTCTTGGAAAAGATATTTCTTCTATTGGTAATTTATTAAATTCATTTTTTGAATTAGTTATAAAGTCCCAAACATCACTTTCTGTACCTGTCATTACAACTTTGAGTCCTTCTTCAAGTTTCTTTCTACACCACATCGGTGTTGAAGATTTTGCTGTTTCAATACCCATCATTTTAAGTTTTGGTTTTTTATACCTTACACCTTCTGAATCATGAACATTGAGAATATATCTTTTCTTTGCTGTCCAAATACCTTTATCGGCAATAACTTCTCTACCCATTTCCATTTTGTTTTGATAAGCATTCATGTAAGAAGCAAGTTCTTCATAAGTTTCTTTCATGTATGGTTCTAATTTTTCTTTCGCTATTGTATCTAAAAAATCAATCGGATTATTTGGTTTGACTCTTTCAACTAAATCTTCAAATGTCACATAAATTGAATCAGTATCAATTGCTACAACATAATCTTTATCACTTTCTAATAGTTTGTTTAAATAGTCATTAACTGCTTTCTCAATCCATTTAATACTCAACTGTCCTGATGTTGTGATTCCTTCTGCAATCTCTCTGTTGAAGTATCTGAAATATTGATTACCCAAAGCACCATAACAACTGTTAAGAGAAATCTTTCTAACCATTTGATTATTGTTATACTTAACAATATCATATTCACATTTCTTTCTTTTTACAATATCATTCTTATCAATAGTTTCAAGTTCTTTTTGTTTATTAATCATTTTTCTTTTAAACAAAACTCTTTGGTCATACATTTCTTCTAAAAGTTCTGGTAGAAATCCTTGTTTATCTGTTCTAAACAAAGCACCATTTGGTGTGACAGTAGTATTAGTCAACATACTTAAATCTACTTCACCTTCTAATAGTTTTTTGACATTTATTTCTTGATTAAATATCTTTCTTTGGTAAGTATCTGGACTCATATTATATTGCATGATTAAGTGAGGATATAGACTATTTAAATCAAAAGACATAACCCATTTATGTTGACCAACTTGTGGTTCTTTTACATAAGCTCCAACAATTCTAGAATCTTGTGCTAGTTTTTTTGGTGGTGGTACCATTCCTCTTTTCTTTAAGAAATTGTAAATAATTAAATCCCAATAACGAACTGAACCGAATACATCTTCATAATTACACTTTGCTTGATAAGCCATTGTTATAACTAATTCCATAAGTTGTAGTTTATCATCTAATTGTTCAACAAGTTCTGTATCACGAATGTTATAATCTAAAAACTTTTGATAATCATTTCTATAAAACAAATGCATTGCACCGAACTCTGAATAATCAATCTTCTTCTTACCTAATTCAACTTCTGCGATATGGTCTAAACGATATGTTTCTCTTGTAATGTATGTAAACTTTTTATACATTTCAAGATAATCAAGTATTGCAACACCAGAAATATTATATGATATCATTTTTTTCTGACCCATATATAACCATTCTCTTGATGTAATTAATTCGTGAGGAGATAGTTTTCTAACTGTATCCCAATCAAATAGTTTCCAAATACGATTAACAAGATAAGCAATATCAAATGTTTCTACATTCCAACCTGTGACTATATCTGGTTCTAGTGTATCCCATATCTCCATAAACTTCATGAGTAATTCTTTTTCATGTCTTGTTTTATGATATATGATATTTGGATTATCTGTTTTGTAATCAAAATTATCAATACCAATAACATGAGTTTCATCATGACCAAAAAGTTTCATAGTGATTGCATTGACTCTTTCTTCTGCTTCAGTTGGTTCTGGAAACCCTTCTTCACATTCACACTCAATATCAATGTTCAATATGTTAATATTATTAATATCAAATTCTATATCAGAAGGATATGTTTCAGATATGTAAGTATATTCCCATTGTTCTAAACCATGAATATCAATACCTGTATTATCGTATTGTTTTTTCCAATGACGAGCATTACTTGGTGAACTAAATTTCTTTGATTGTAAATATTCTCCTGCTATTGATTTATGAGGAGTTGGTTTGTTTGTTGGTATGTAAAGAGTTGGTTCGTATTTTAATCTCTTAATATATTTCTTACCATTTTTCACACCTCTTGCGAGTATGAAATCTTTATACCTTTGTATATTTGTGTAATAGTGCATAATATAATTATACTATAGAAACTCCATAATGTCTATACCATTCTGGTTTCTGTTGTATTCTTTCTTCAATTCTTTTCCAAACTATTGCTTGGTCTTCTTTTGTGGGTTTCCAATCATTAAAATATTCAGATGGGAATTGTGTTGATTTAAATAATCTATTTTTATCTAAATTATAATTTCTTTTTTTGAGTTCTTTTTTTATTTCATCATATCTTTTATAAAGATATTTACCTTTGTTATAAAAAAATAATACATGACCTTCATTCAATGTAAATTTTTTAGGTATTCTTTTTGGGTCCCAATTTTCTGATTTAAGAGACCTTTGTAGAGAAGAACCAATCATGAATATTTCACGATACTCAGCCATCAAATGTTGGTCTGTTAATTCTTCTACAGGTACAATATTGATTCTTGTCAAATTACTCTATCAGGTGTAAAGTGATGTTCTACAGCTTGAAGTTTTTCTTCTGCTTGTGTAAGTAAATTAAGTTGTTCATCAATAGCACCTATGATATCAGAATGTTCTCCAATACCAACTGACTGTTTCATATAGACATTTATGTTAGCTTTTGCAGCTGCAATTTCACCTTGATATTTTAATCTAAGTGCGTCTCTTAATTGTTTATCTAGTGCTATCATACTTCTATTGACCTGAGTCTGTCCATTAATCTATGAGACCTATTGTAAACTTGTTTTGCCCACCTTGAATCTAAACCTTCCTCAGCTGCTGCGACATAATCACCATTATTAAGAGCTGCAAACATCTTTTTAAATTTTCTAAGTCTAGTAATACCTAGATTGAAAGCCATGTTAGCAATAATTAGTTTTACTTCCTCAGGATATGTAGACCATTCACCTAATTGTTTTTCACATTCATCTAAACAAATATTAATATCTTGATAAAACAATTCATCACATCTTGTTTGTGTAATTTTAAATCCCACACCTTCACCAAATTCAGGGTCGTCATGTTTGATTAAATGACCAACACCTACAGTTGGATATCCTAAATGGTCGTGATATACTTCTAATACAACACCTTCATCTGCAGAAATTTCATCCTTAAGTTGAACCATAAATTCATTACTATATTCCATTTTTTAGTTCCTCTAGCCCTTGATTGGCTAATAATTCTATGAGTATATCACCCATAAGTTGATTAAATTCTTCATCTTCTGATATTGTATCAATCATATTTTCAGGACAAGACCTAACTGCTCTTTCAAAATCTACAGTAGGCTCTTCTGAAACTTCTCTTGGTACAAGATTTACTTTACCATATTGATAAATAACATCTTTATATTTACCTGAAAGAATTTTTATTGCTCTTTCTCCATTTTGATGAACTACTTCTGTATAAAGACCTTCATCAAAAAGGGGATAATGAGTATTTATTACATTATCGTCTTTGACCATAATGTATCTTATTTCTTTTTGTTTTTAGAACCTTTTGGTCTACCACGACCTCTTTTAGTCGGTGTTTTACCGTCATTATAAGCTTCATTTACATTAGGTGTAGATTTATCATCTGCAACGAATCTTCCTCTAGAATCTCTAGCTCTAACACCCGTTGGTTCAACACCCAAATTAATTAATCTTTTAAACCAATTAAACATAATATTTCCTCACATTATTTTTTTATTACTACTATTATACTACTAAAACCTGAGGTGTCAAGCATATTAACACCCCAGGATTTAATATTTATTTATTCAGACAAAAATACTTTTTTATCTGACTTTTTAAGACTACCAATCTCAATAGTTCTAGTTTTCTTTTCTTCTGGAACTATTCTCTCAGCATAAATGGTAAGTATACCATTTGTTAAGTCAGAACCTTTAACCACAACATCATCTGCTAGAACAAAATTTCTAGAGAATTTTCTTTGTGAGATTCCATGATGAACAAACCCTTCATCTTTATCACCTATATCACCTACTACAGTAAGATTATTTTCTTTAACAGTAATTGTTAAATCATCTTCACCGAAACCAGCAACAGCTAGTTCAATTAAAAATGTATCCTCTGTAGAACCTTTACGAATATTGTAAGGTGGATAATTAGTTTGTGGTATTTGTCGGACTCTATCCAATTGTGTAAACACATTGTCAAAGCCGATTGTGAATGGAGATAAATCTCTCCAGATTGCTTCATTTATAGTCATTTTGACCTCCTTTTAGTAAGCAAGGTTAATAAAAATGTAAACCCTATTGGCGTTTACATATTATATTTATAACAGAAATTATCTCTGTTCTAAATAATTCGTTAATAATTCTTGTTTTTTTGATTCCCAAAGTTTTTTCATTTCAGGATTTTGTGCTCTTTGTTCAGCTTGTCGTAAAAAAAATATTCTTTTTACCAAACTTTTTTTGTAATATTCTATTTCAT
>Ga0098038_1000032_pt1 | contig 56006 bp, 80 predicted proteins | sample 5B_taG_FD_75051 | JGI IMG/M metagenome (GOLD analysis project Ga0098038, IMG submission 75051) | Marine viral communities from the Subarctic Pacific Ocean - 5B_ETSP_OMZ_AT15132_CsCl metaG | ecosystem: Environmental > Aquatic > Marine > Oceanic | place: Pacific Ocean | collected 2015-01-08 | reverse complement strand
TGCTACCGTATCACCCTTCTTCCAATTTTCTTGTGCAGTAGAACAACTGGGCAGTATTGTAAAACAAGCAGCAAGAGTTAAAATAGTTAATAGTTTCATTTGTTATACATCAGGATGTCTAGGGTTTTGAGGCCAATCATTAAACTCTGCAGCTTTTTTACCAGCGTCTGCCATTTCTACTGTAAACACTGTCATAGCTTCAAGACTTGCAACATTTGACTTACCATCAATAGCAGCTTCTAGTGCAACAGCCTTTGCTCTTAGGTCTGTACGCCACTTTGAAAAGTCTGCTGGCTTGGCAGTTCCATTGTCTTGCTCTCTGATAACAATCCAATCAGTTTGCTCAAGATAATTTGAAAGAGTAGAAGCTACATGAGATTTCATCGTCTCTTTAATTTTAGCTATATCTCTTTCTTTTTTTGTTCTAGTTACAACAACCTTATCTTCTTGAACATCGGGAGCAGATTCAGATGTAGAATAAAACATATTGTCTACTAAGCTACCTTCATATACATAAGGAACTATACCAATAGCTTTTCTTTCTGCATCTGTCCAAGCAGTTGTAAAAATAGATACCGGATATTGTACACTATTAATCGTTAAAGATTTAGGTGTAGAAAAAGTTTGTACTATTTTACCATCTTCAATTCTTGCCCACATAGTTTAAGTTCCTTTCTTAAAACAATCTATACTTTTAACAACAGAGCTTGGTCCGTAGTGTATTTTAGAAAAATCTTTTAATTCTTGTAAATTATTATATATATGACTATAACATTCTTCTATCTTAGAAAACTCTAATAGTTTAGAATTTTTATAGTTTACTTCTAATGCATCTAAGTTATTAGAAGGATTTAATAAAAACATAAAAATTACAATCTTATACATTCTTACCTACCATATATAGGTGGTAGTATTCCATTGCCACCTATATCTGCCATAGCCATATATAAAATAGTATTACCGTCACCATTAGGTGCGCTATCGCCACTCAGTGGGCGAAAGCCTTCAGCTAACAAATCAATATCATAATCACTTCCACTCGCTGGTCCTCTTGCAGCTTCTGCATCTTCGTCATTTGGAAAAAGAAACAGTTCAGCAGGGTTTGATGGTGATCTTGCTGTATCAGTTATTACCCAGTCTCTAGCAACTGGAGCATTTTTAAAAATAACAAATCTTGGACGAAATCCCAAGTGAACATACGGAGGAACAGTAGAACTACCATTGCCTATATAACTTCCTACTTTACATACACCCGGCACTGATCTAAAGGCGTACATTATAAACGGTTCTCCACTGGCATTTACTTCAGTACTTAGTCCTAATGTAATAATACTACTGGTTGGTGCTGTATCATTCCAAAGGGTAGTATCATCGTCCCAAACCGCAGCAGATTCTAATCTGCCAAAATCTGTTTGTGGGTCACTGGCAGAATATTCATGGTAGGTTATCCATCCTCGTTCCGCATGACTGCTTTCTTTTGTGAAGAAAAATTCTGGCGCTCCACTCATGCCATGTTTTATACTAGCTCCAGCATTTCCATCACCTGTATAACTAATAATTGAAAATGCATCACTTGCACTAATACGACCACTTGAATCAATAGTGCCTATGCTAGTTGAACTTGCATCGTTAGTCCATGCAGTACTTGCTTGCCAACACCATGCTACAAAGTTTTCAGTGTTATCGTTATATCCGTTGGCTCCACTACCCAGAGAAAATGATCCAGTGCCAAAAGCAGTAAGGCCATTAGTGTCTGTGCTTTCTGCCGCAGTTGAGTCACTTGACAATTCCTTTGTAGCCCCTCGTACAACGTCTACCAGCTTATGCTCATCATCTTGAGAACGATTTTTAAGCCACACCCAAGCTGGATCAATATCAGTTGAAATTGATCTTACAGAGCCGTTACCCGTATATGTTACAGGTTGAAAATAATCTACGCCTTGATTTTCTGGTCCTGTTAGGTTTGCAGAACAAGGTGCTAAAAACGTAGCTGGTACAGCATATTTAAAAAGCCCATGTCCATTTTCATCAACGTTTGTTCCAGCAGTTTCATTCCCAGAGAAAGTTGGATTATCACCAAAATTTATAACTCCAATATCACCCGACCTTTGCAAACCTATTACAAAGATATAATCTTGAACTGTTAGTTGGTCATCATGGTTATCAATATTTAGTGTAGTACTAGCTGTTGCAGAACCATTTCTCCATGTGCCGTCTACACCTATCCATACCTTTCCTGTTGAAGGTTCAAAAGCAAAGTTTTGTACCCCACCAGCTTGTGCTGTGGTAAATCCACTTACAGAAGAACTACCATTGTCATACAATGTACCTCGTTGAAAATATGCTGATTCACCTGCAGACCCGTAAAAACCATTAGCATTAACAGAAGCTTTCATATTAAACTGTGGAACAACAATTCCATTACCTAATCTGCCACCATTACCAGAGACAGAACCAGCTTCAACATAAAACTCCCAATAAATTTTAGGATCATCAGCTTGTATTACTTTATCAGAAACAAGTCCAAAAGCTCCTTGATTACTGCCGCTATATGTCATGCGGTTACTACCTTTTGACATAGAATAGTTTGCAGCAGTACTACCACTAGGTTTACCTAGTATTGAAATTTTTGGATAAACATTGCTAGGTGTATGTATTGTTTGATTAGCACTATTCATATTATTAACAGTAAGATCATTGTTATTACTGCTAATATCATTACCAAGATCAGAACTATTAGCAAAATCTAAACAAAAACTATTACCACCAGCAGATGTAGCTAATGCAGCAATTTCACTATTTTTCTTTGGAATAAATTGCGAACCATTTGTACCAAATGTAAATGTATCTAGAAAATCACTAACAGAAAAATCACCAGCTTGAATAGATTTACCTTCTAAATAACATGCTTGCGCCCAATAGGCTTTAGGCACATATGGAATAGAGGGATGATCTGTTTTTCCTAATCGTATATCTGCATTTCCTGTTCCACTTCCAAGACAGGATTGATTGTCAGGAGGGGCTGAATATGAACTAGTGTTAGTAATTTCTCCGCCATTCACAAACAATCTATGACGTTCAGTAGCATTTATAGATGTATTTGTATTATAACTTGCTAAAATATGATACCATCCAGCATCTCGAAATTTTGCTGCTGAAGTTTTTTCACCACCAGAACTACCGCCTGTTGCTACTGAAAATTGTAATTCATCGTCAGCGGCAAAAATAAAATGAACACCATCATTGTAGCTAGTGTGTCCAGTTGGAATAATATTAAAAATATCTCTTTCAGTGCCAAATTCTAATAATTGATACCATATTGAATAGATAAATTCTTTTCTACCATCAGATGAGATTGAAAAGTTATCTCGATTAAAAAAAGTAGATGAGCCATCTAACCAAACTGAATTACCAATTAGAGTTGTGTCAAATCCTGCATCAGCTTGACCTGCTACACCTAGAAGAAGATTGTTATTAAATACCATCTATGAATACGCCTTTGTTAGCACTGCATGAACATCTGTAGATGTATGCACTATGTAATCAATCCTATCAATTGCTGCTGCACCTGTAGAAAGCACAGGTGCTTCTCCACCTATAAAGTCCCAAGAAGTTCCGTAAGCAAGCGTTCTAGACCCTGTACCGTCTTGTACAACAAATATACTACCAACCTGTCCTGCAACACAATTAGTAGGATTATCAAGTGTTCTGTTACCTGCAAGTGTCACAGTAAAGTTTTGTCCTGCATTAAGATCAACTGATATATTAGTACCATCTGATAGTCCTTGAATATCAGCAACAGCAGCTTTCTCTATGTGTATATCTTTACCAAGAAGAGAGTTTGTTCCAACTGCGACCGCACTTACATAAAAATCAGTTCCACTTACAATGCCTGTTAATGTGCCTCCTGTTAAAGCTAATTTATTACCAATACTTGTAGCCATTGTAGCAGAAAGATTTGTAATAACAGTATTAACACTAGTTATAGCGTCAAGATTTGTTTTTGTTAAAGCTGATACTGCTACCGCTAGATTATTAACACTTGTAATTATTGTTCTGCTATTATTAACACTTGTAGCCATTGTAGCAGATAGATCAGTAATGACTGTATTAATACTTGTAATAGCTGCTGTTCTGTTATTAATACTTGTTGCCATTGTACCAGATAAGTTAGCAACTACAGTATTTATACTGGTTACAGCGTCTAAATTTGTTTTTGTTAAAGCAGATACTGCTGCTATGACTGTATTAGCACTTGTTATTGCTGCAGCATTAACAGAAGCTAAAACCGAAACTGCAGCAATATTTGTATTACTGTTTCCAATACTAGTAGCTAAAGCTGCAGATACTGTAGCAAGCTCTGCACTTGTAGCGAAGTTGCCACCATCACCTATAATAGAATTAATACTTGTTATAGAATCTAGATTAGTTTTAGTAAGTGCAGAAACTGCAGCAACCTGAGTAACATTAGCAGCAGATACACCTGCCATTAAAAGTTCGTCAGCATCAATATTAGTGGCACTTAAAGTTCCAAAGACTGCAGAACCTGTAGCAACAAAAGCAGTACTAACAGAAACTGTTCCAAAGTTTTGATTAGCAGATACAGCTATAACACCACTAACAGGAATAGAACTAGATACAGTCCCACCTACTGTCATTTTAATTCCAGTGCCAGCATCAACCTGCTTCATTGTTCCACCTTCAGCAGAAGGAACATTTGTAAGTCCTGAACCATCACCTACAAAAAAGCCTGCACTAACAATGCTATTAAATGTTGCTACTGAAGCAGACACTTTAGCAACATTAATTGTTGTGTCAGCTAAACTTACTGCAATAGTTGGATTACCTGCAGTTCCATTCGCATTACCTATTGTTATTCCTGCACCAGCAGTAAGCGTTCTACCTAACGCACTACCGCTATTCATTGCTACAAGACCAGTAATACCTGTAAGATCAGTAATAGCATTTAGTGCAGATGCATCAGCAGTAAGGGCTGAACCGTTTAATTGAAGTGTACCATTAATATTAACAGTTGAATTACTTAATTCTAATGCTGAATTAGTAGCATCTCCATCTTGAACTGTTTGAAGACTAGCAGTTATTCCAGTATTACCAGAACCTATTTGTAATAGTTGTTTATAACTATTAGCTATCTGTTTACCTGTAAGTGTTGCCATTATACCATATTCCAATCTTCATCTGTAGCTTCCCAATTAGATGTTGCAGATTCCCACAATAAATTTCTATCATTATTAAGAGGAGGTCTTGGATTTTGAATTGATTCGTCATCTTTAACATTAGGTGTTTTATTTTGTGGATGGTTTTTTAAGTCATATGCTCCATCAAAATCTGTTGGGCAAACTAGTAATCCATAACTATTCTTTTTTAAAATTCTATGTGGATACATAAAACCACATACATCACATATACCTTTAGCCTTTCTATCAGTAGCCATTATACGGCTCTTAGTTTAGGTTTAAAGAAGATACTAGCACGTTCGGAATCTTCTGTCAAGGCTCTTTCTAATAATTCTTCATAATTTTGTTTAAGAAAAGTAATTTTACCAGCATCTACACCGGGACGTTTAATAGACATATAAAAAGCTAGACCAGCAGATAAGCAAGGCAAGAACCTTTTTGGAACATCTGCATTTTGTCCAGCCGATTTATTTATATCTTCTAACTCTCTAATTTTTTCAACTTTCAAAACATCGGTTGAGTTTTCTGGAATAGGCCAGATAAAGAGAATTGGATTATCTCTGTCTCTTTTAATTGAATATTGTGTAGCTCTTCCTGTCTGTCCCTTTTGAGGAATTTGTAAATACTCTTCATATGATATTCTAGTTAAAGGTAAATCAGTATTATCTCTATTTACAATAACCTGTAAAGCATCAATGGTTGCACCACTCAAAGCATACGAAGACACACTAGCGGTAACAGTAATTGCAGAAGCTTCCGTTGACCATAGAAGAATACCTCTGTTCTGCCAATCTTTTAGCATTAAGTTAAGAGAACGTCTAGCAGAAGCTGGCTCATGACCAAGGGTTTGCTCACCCCCAATCATTTCAGTTGCTTCTTGAATTACATCATCAATCTCTAATGTAAAATTAAATGTACCACTAGTAGCCATTTACTATTTCCTTTTAACTTTTTTCTTAGTTTTTTTCTTTTGAGGAGGTTTAGTAATCTGTTGTTTTATGTTTGACCTAGTAATAGTCACTTTTACTTTTTCCTTTTAGATGCCATTGCATATCTTTGGGGAACAGGTCCACCTTTAGACATATACTTTGTTTTCTTTATAGCGCCACCCTTAGACATATATTTAGTTTTTTTAACTGGGCCACCTTTAGCCATGTATTTAGTCTTCTTCATCTTCCGCATCATTCATCTCCTCTTGATATAGATTATTAAAAGTTAAAAAAGGATTCATGTAACTATCATGAATTTCTGCTGAATGAACATATTGACTTGGAGCAAAATCTGGTGCGCCTTCTCCAGTTACCCATAATGCAGGATTAGTAACTCTAACTCTGTTATTAGGTAATGCAATAATATTACCTGTATATTCTCCAGCATCAATTAATTCTAATACATGAGATTGTTTATGTTGTGCTGGATCATCAGATATTGCACTATCTGTATAATCAACAGTAAATAAATATCTCCCAGTATAAAAAACATTATCAATCTTACATAACCAAGGACTTGAAGAAACTCTATCCATGACTACTACTGCATGATTTCTAGAAGAACAATCCCAAGGTTGAGCTAAATGTGTCGCCATTTTAGTAGGCCATTCTTCTAACATAGTATCAGCTACTAAAGCTGTAATGGGCATTCTAGCCCACATTGCTCCACCATGTATATTTTCTTCTTCATCACATCCAGTAAATACAACATTAAAACTTAATGATCTATCTGGTATAGTATTAACTGCTATTACTAAAGCATGTAAATACTCACCTTCGTATTCCATGTGATTATGTGTAAACTCTTTTCTTACCCAACATTTAAAGTGTGGAATGTTTGAAGTTAAATACGCCATTTAACATCTCCATCTTCTTCTAGCTTGGCGTAATCTAGAATTAGGATTCTTAGCAGCTTTTGGAAACTTCTTCATTTGTCCCGCTGATCTAGCACAATAACTTTTACGTCTTGCTGCTCTAGCCTTGCTAGGTTTCTTTTCAGTTACAGCAGTTTTAAGTTTACTACCGGGATTTTCTCTACGATATTTAGCTACTCCTTTAGCGGTCATACCTGCTCCTTTTTTAGTAGGACGCTTTTGACCTCCGCTAATGGTATGCCCCTTCATACCTTTACCAGTTGATTTTCTTTTAGTAGCCACCGTTCCACCCTTTTTTCTATAAGCACTTGTCTTCTTAGCAACCCCTTTTGGTTGCTTAGAAAACTGTTTACCCTTTTTAGTATCCTCTCTTTTCTTACGAGTAGATGCTGCATATTCAGACGAAGAGAGAGATTTGATTGCCTTTTCGGGTAGATATCTCTCTCCTGTCGCCTTCGGACCTTGTGTAGAGGGTTTGCCCGATTTCGTTCTCCACTTTTGCTTTGTCCAGTCTTTCAGATTTTTCTGTGACTTTGCAAGTGTCATTAGCTTTTGTAACCCCCGCCTTTTTTCTTGTATTGCTGTGCCAGCATCTGTGCTTTTCTAGCTGACCACTGACCGGGTGCGCCTCCCTTACCACCTGCTTTAATCTTGTTAAATAAATTTTTACGCATAGTTGGCTTTGTATAATTACCTGCCTCATTGACTCTGGACTTCTTAGCAGTTCCACCTGTTTTCCTTTTTGTAATTACGCCACCCTTCTTAGCAGTCTTAGCTCCTGTTCGTACAGCTTTTAAATCAGCACCTGTAATTTTATTTCTAGGTGATGCAACCCTTGCTAATTTTTTTTGTTTAGGACTGTACTTAGAAAAAGGCATTATATCTGTCCTCCAGATTTATACCCATACATTACATTTTTATTACCTATCATACCGCCACCTCGTTTATAAACAACCTGACCACCTTTTTTACGAGAGGCGCTTCTCTTTTTATCTTGAGCTTGCTGTAATAAATCTTTTTTAGACTCAAGTTGATTCTGTAATTTTTTACCTATAGATGCTCTTTCTTTAATCGTTTTACTTTTATCAGCAGTATTTTCTTTTATTTGTTGTTGTATATTTTTTATTTCTTCCATATTCTTTTTTTCTGCAGCAGTAGCATCTTTTATACTTTTTCTTTTTCTTGCTGATTTAGCACCTATTTCTTGTAAATAAGAAGATTCACCAACTGTAACTTTACCAGCTTTACCAGTTTCTACATCTCTCATACCGGGATAATTAGCAGTATCAACCATTGATCTAGCTTCTAATTTTCTAGCTACATCAGCAGGTTTATTTTTACGTTTTCTTTTAGCTGTTGGTTTAAAAATTTTTCCTTTAGACATAATATTAGCTCCTTACTTTTCCATAGCCACTAAGAGCTTTACCAACACCTACAGGACCACCTTTTTTCTTATAGCTAATTTGTCCACCTTTTTTCTTTATTCTAAGCAAGCCACTTTCTACTAGCTCATCTATTTCACTTTTATCAATAGCACCTCTAGCATTTAAACCCATTGCTTCTGCAATATTACCAACCTCGTCACTAAACTCACCAATATTTCTTTTAGTGGCAGGATCAATAAGTCCCATTGCTCTACGTTGTCTAGTTTGTCTTTTAGACATTTTAGGAAGCTCTACTTTAGAAAGAGCAGGTCTATTTGGACCTTCAGCTACACCTTCAACATTTCTTCTTCTAGGCATAGCAGGAGACATTTCTCCCATGCTTTCCATATCAGAAGCTCTTTTAAGTGCGGCAATTTCTCTACCTCTTTTACCTTTCGGCATTTCGGTATCTTTTCTTTTAGCAGTTCCTGTCTTCCGTCTTGTTTTTGGTCCCGGCTTTCCAGACTCTTCCCATTTCTTAACAGAAGTAAAACCAGCAGCTTTTGCTTTAGCTTTTATTTCAGGAGAAATAGCCTTACGACCTTTACCTTTTCTGCCTCTTTTCTTTTTTACTAAACTTTTTGCTTTAGCCATGATACTATTCCTTATACCGAGTAATCATATTCTTTGTTGTCAATGACAACTTTTTCAAACTGAATAGAATCACCCTCTGCTGCTGGACCTTTTCTAGCTGCTCCATAACCTTTTCCAGTTGGACGAGCTACAGCATCCATACGCTCTTCTTTATAACGATCAAATCCAGCTTTATCATAAGAATACTTTTTATTGTTAATAAGTGGCATAGTTCCCTCCTAACTACTTCCTTGAATAATTGTGTTAGCACTACCTGCCGGGCTTGAATTAAGCTCCATATTATCTTGCCTAGCTCTTCTAGCTTGATTACGAAGACCATCAATTGAAGCTTTAAGTTCAGCTTGCCATGCTGGTACAGTATTAAAACTTTTATTAAATAAAGATGCTTCCACCATTGATGCATAAAAAAGAGCATCATAACAAAAATCTGAAAAATAATTGTTTGGTGCAGCAGATGTTAAAGCAGCAGGTCTAGCCACATAAACAACTTCTGTGTCATATGCAGAGGCAGGAGTGGGGGCAAGATAAATCTGCGTATTACTCCGCATTGCATAATACTTAGGTTCGCCAACAGATGAAGAAACAAAAGGCCAATAGTCATTTACATACTCTTGGCTTCTTTGTAACAAATTAATTTTTGAACCTGAAACTTTAATATTAATATTTCTAATTATTCTTGTATCTGATGCAAGAGAAACAAGTGGATTATTAACACTTGTTGTAACAGATGTAATTTGATTTAGTGCGACATCATCTAATTCTTTAATAAGACGAAATTCTGCCTTATTAATAATAACAGGAATTTGATCAGTAAAATCCTGCGAATCATTTTCAGATGTATTTCTAATATCAGATACAAGTTCACTATAAGAAGGCATCTATTTATCCATAATAAATATAAAATTTACCAGCATTACTTGCGCCAGCCAGAGAAACCTTACCAGTGCATTTTACACCTGTATCATTAATATAAACATTATCCATTACATTTGTACCAAGTGCAGCATGTTTTATCTTGGGACCATTCTGATCACCAACAACTAATTCAGATGCAGCAGATACAGCAAAACTATAAACTTGGATACGAGTATCTGTAACAGTTACACTTGAAATAGCATCTACAAATATACCATTTCCACCAGCACCACCAGTTACTTGTCCTATTCTAATATTCGACATTTAAATCTCCCAAAGAAGGAGGAGAGAGGATTTCTCCCCTCTCCTAGTTCTTATCTTACGATCCACCAGCGTTACCGAAGTAACCTCTCCAATCAGACCAACCAAAGCTATAACGCTCTCTGGCCTTGAAGCGAAGATTACCAGTATCGAAGTCTGGCTCCATCTTCGTCTGAAGTGGCGCTCTAACAAACATCTTAGGTCCGTTAGGAACATTCGTTCTAACAAACCAAGCATCAGTGTCCGTAAAGCGACGATTGATAAAGCAACCCTTCGGAAGCATCGACATACTCTGAATCGAGTTGACATCGTTCCATCCTGACGGGTTGGTAGCGGCTTGTGATCCACCAAGAGCGGAAACCGTACCAGACGCAGGAATCAGGGTTGAATTAAGTAGAGAGTTCGACGTTGCCCAGTTATCTGGCGCAACATGCAGTGAAACTCCCGAACCACCTACAAGAATGCCTCTATCATCCGTAATCTTTTGAATGGCAGTAAGGCCAGCTTCCAACGAAGCAAACGAAAGGTCTGCAGCAGTTAGGAGGTTGGACTGAGTGCCATCGACAGTCGGATGGGCATTACTGAAAAGAGGCTCACCGTCGCCGCCATGATAGGCAGCAGCATCAGTGAAACCGTTGTTGAAGATATCAGCAGCTTTAACCTGCTTCGTATTACCCATTGCTCTCGCAAGAGCTTTAGCTCTCAACTTAGCAAAGGTGTCATACAAATTATCTTCCATAGCTTCTTCCGTTACCGCAAAGGCAAGGGAAATCGTTTCGTTGACATAACGAGCAACATAACTTTCACTTGCTTCATCGTAAGTAACTGCAGCACCTTCACCCTTCACAGGTGCAGTGCCGAAGCCTGTGAACAGAACTTCTTCTTCAAAAGCTCTGTCTGAGTTTTCAACCTCAAAAAGAGGTTCATGCTCATTATCGACTTCTCCATATTCTAGTCCAAATACAGCATTCAGACCGGGGAGAAGTTCTTTTGCAATACTAGCTCTATTAATAGCCATGATTCAAACTCCCCTATTAAATGCCTGATGGTGAGGACAACTTAGCGTCCACATGCTTAACGATACGAACTTCCAGAACTGGGAAGGCTCTTTCCGTAGCAATAGTAATATCATTGCCCGGCTCATCAAGAACACCAATAGCTCTTACAGGAAGAATAGTGGTATTTCTTGTAGCCGCTTTAACACCAAAACCAGACTGTCCGGTAAAAGTGCTACCCGTTCCAAGAGTAAGACCGAAGTTCACCGTATTAATATCCCCCGAAGATACCGAAGCATCTGCTTGAATAAAATAGGTGGACGATGGACTCGTATCAACAAAAGCTTTAATATCAGTAGCACTCGTATTAGCGGGCCAATACTTGCTATATTTGGGTTCCCCGTTCGCTACATAGTGGCACCCCATGAAAACACCGTCAGCAAAGTCGGCGTCTGCAGAGACAGGTTCTACATTTCCAAGGCTCGTCTTGATTAGATCACCACAGAACATGCTTCTTGCATCACCAGATGCAATCGGCAGTTCATCGAAACCTGTGGAGTTAGTACCAGAACCACGTTTGCGGGCAGGAAGGAAACCTCTAAGGTTTTTAGTAGTAGACATAATGTCACTCCTCTCTGATTATCCCATGACCCACACTAACTATTCTTGGAAGTTTGGTCTTCGCCCTCTAGTTACTGTGGACCTACTGTTATTACTAATAGGCATTCTAGAATCAGAGGCATTCTCCAGTTGTGCATTAACTGCATTCATCAACTGCTGACTCTTATTCTCATAATACCTTTTACGAGCTTCTAGCTTACCTGTTGGCATCTTAGCCAACGCTAAATCCCCACGACAGACTGTTCCGCTATATCGCCCATTCTCCTGTACGACTGAAGATATTGCCATCTCTGGAACTTCTTCTGGAGTAACCCATGTCCATCCTTCTGCCATTTTCTTACCAACATTCTGGTAGTCATCTGCGCCTTTTAGATGTATACGAATCCAACGTAGTGACATTCCTTCGTTTGCCATTCTATTCATGACTTGATCTGGAATGTCTAGCGCATTAGGCTCTTCATATGTCCATTCGGTTTCTTCTCTAGTTTTCTGTTCTCTTGTACTGGCTGAACGTACCTCGCTCTTCCGTGTGTTCATGTCTTAACTCCCTCGGCCAAATGTTATGTCTGTGTAATCACCATCTGAACTATCAACTTTTAATTTTTCAGCGGCATATACTTCAAGTGGAATATTCCATTTATTTGCAAGTCGAACATCTTCTTGTGAAAGTTTAATCTTCTTGCTAGATGTTGCTGGCGACCGGGAAGCTCCAGCGACCACTTGAGCAGCAGGTGCCGTCTGCTGCGAACGATTATCTTCACTCACCTCTTGGTCAGTAAACTTGTGTGGAAATTCAGTTCGTAGTCTACGATTAATTTCCGTATAAAAATCTTCTTCGTCAGGATCGTATCCCATTTGCTTTAGCTCTGCATCAATAGCAAGGGCTGAAGCTGTCATAACACTATCCTTACCAAACCATTCATTTTCTGCCGCCCATTCTTCTGCTCTAGGATCAGGAGTTCTTTGAGCGGGTTGTTGCTGTTGTGGTTGTTCTGCTTGTTTCTTAGCTTCTTCTTCTTTTGCTTTAGTATAATTATCTAGAGCAGCTTTTTGCTTACTCAAGTTATCTAAATCAAGTTGACTTCTTTGAAGAACTTCTAGTGTTTGAAGAACTTTTTCTCCGTCACCAGAATTATAAGCATCTAGATATGCAGACTTAGCCAACGCAACTTTATCATTTAACTGTTGCTCACTCATATTTGTAGTTGTTTTTTGAGTGTCAACAAAACTTTGTTCTTGGCTCGAAAGTCTTTCTTGTAGTTCTTTCTTTTCTTGTAGCAAAGCCTCTATTTGTTCTTCTCGTTCTTTACGCTGCTTTACTAATTGCCTAATTCTTTTTTGTGCGCCATTCGTTTCAATACCGTCAAGCTCTTTTATTTCTTCTTTCTTAGGAGCTTCTGCTTTAACTTCAGGCTCTGCTTGTTTTGCAGGAGGTGGAGTATCTTCTTCAATTTCATACTCTACCTTTTCTGGGATAGTAACGTCACCCCATTCGTCATTATTTTCTTCCATTTACTTTCTTTCCTTTCGGCTGATTCGACACAGACGTTTTACGAATAACTATATTATACACTATTTTTTGCGTTTAGGCAACCCCTTAGTTAGATAAATTAAATGTAGGGTCTAAATCCTTTGGGTTTTCTACCTTTAGCATAATTTGATCGTCATACAAAAGAATAAGCTTTACTCCTTTATAAATCATTTTTACACCAGCATGCTTACCATAACACACATAGTCACCCGGCTCACACCAAGCACCTGTAGAAAACTTTTCTTTATCTTCGTAGGCAAGCTCACCCACAGCCAAAACTTTACCTACCGTAGTAAGATATGTCATATCATCTACTGTAGAGTCAGGCAAAAGAATACCACCCTTTGTTTTTGATTTAATAGATACTGGACGAATTAAAATATTAAAACCGGGAATTGTAGGTAGAGGTGAGGGATCAGCTACATCATCTTCATTGCCGCTAATCCATTGATCATTTTTAATTGCTTTATTCAAAGCAGCTTGCTGCATGGTTATTCTCCTTCTTCATCATGATATCTTGTTTTTACAATTTTGGTTAAATCATTTCTGGCCCATGCTAACCCTTGATAAAACCCTACTAATTCCCTATAACTTGCGTAGTCGCTAACTCCATTTTCTGCTAGGTTTGTCTTTATATGATCCATCTGTTCATTTAAAGATACTACAATTTCGTCCCATAAATTCATTAGAAAATTACAGCCCCTACTATAACACCAATAATTGCAGCACAAATTGTTTTAATACAAATACTACATTTACATTTTCCAAACATAGATTTTATTTTTTCTTTCATACTACTCTCCTTTACTTATAGCAGTTTCAATAACTTTCATTAAAGCTCTTAATCCTTCTATATTTTCTGTAGATTCTCTTCCTTCTGATATCTGTGTTAGTTTACCAAGAAGGTCCATAGCTTTTAGTTGTTGAGCATTTTGTAGTCGAGCTTCTTCAGTTGCAGCATCTACAAGAGTATCTACAGCTTTCATTGTTTGTTTATTAATTCTGTCTTTTTCTTTTTCTTCAGATTTAATTAATTGTTGCTGTCCATCTTGTATTGCTTTAAGTGCAACTTCTGTTTCTTCAATGTCAAGTTCTCTATTTTTAAGAGAAGCCTCTGAAGCATTCTTCATAGTATCAAGTTGAAGTTTTTGTTGTTCAATCTGCAATCTTGCTTTTTCAAGATCAACCATTTGTGCTTCAGGACTTTGTTGCTGACCCATAGCTTGGTTAGCATTTTGAACTTGAGATGCCGCTTGAGCCATAGCAACTTCCATAATATTAGGCATTTGTTGTTGCTCTGGTGGCAGGTTACCCACAATATTTTGTGCAACTCCAGTTACCTGCTCTTGATACTTCATAATAATATGTTCTTGAATATTTGATTGCAACACAGGTACAACTCGTTGCATTGCTGGATTCTTTCCATTCATTGGGTCTTGCAGGAAAGCCATCTTTACTTGAATATGAGCATCATGATTTTGACCGGGGAAAGCTGCAATTGGTAGTCCTCTTGTAGCTGCCGCAATATCAGATAAAGGGTCAAGCGGTTTAGGTTCTTTCTTAGGAGGTAATATTTGATCTAGATTTGGCATATTTGCCGCATCAAGAATTGTTCTGTTTAGTGCTTCTAGGTTGAACATACCGGGAGGAGATTGCTGGGCTAATTGTAGTGCCATCTGAGCCAACATCATCCGGTGAGCATTTGACGGGATGTTTGGATCACTAACAGGAATAACATCTATTCTACCATCAAAATCTCTTTTGAGAATTTTCTGGGACATGCCCGGTACATCAAAAGGATATTCATTTGGCAAATAGTCGTAGTTTATTTTTGCTAGTATCTTAAACTCATCTTTCTGAGACTTGTGAAGTCTTTTGTGGATTGCACTAAAGAACTTACTAGACGCTTCAAGAAGAGCCATCGTTGTACCCACAGGCCCATATGAAGAAGCATCTGATACAACCTGTTCGGTACTATCAGCAAACTTCTGTCCTGTGGCTGTAACAAAGTTTAGCATCTGGAACAGGGTCGAGGAAGGCTCCTTATATGGCAAAGGAACAATAGACTTAGAAAGGTCCATACCAGTTGCTTCAACTTCTTTGAACTCGCCCGGTGCAATTGGATCGTTATCACCAACAATCCTCACACCCTTTGCTTTAAATCCTCCCGGTAAGTTCGAGAACTGACCCGCATCAACCAAGGCTCTCATAGCTGCAGTTGCAGTCAGTGTAAGATTGCCAAGGAAATGGATCAGCCCTAACCCATAGAAACCAAAGCCCGGTACAAAGCGATAATGCACAAAATGCATAATCTTTTCTCTTGTAGGATCATCAGGTCGATAGTTTCTACGAATACTTAGTATCTGACGAGACTGCTCTTCAACAGTAACAATATAAGGAAGAGCAACACCTTCAGAATATTCTGGATCAGACTCAAGTTCTAAATAACAATGTTGTTCAAGCAAAACATATTGTGGATCATCTTCACCTGTTTGGGACATTCCCATAACAGTATCAATCTTAGATGATATAGGTGTAGGACTTGGGACATATGCATCTGGCAACTCAATATCCAAATACATTCCAGAACGAATCTCTCTCATTAAATCATGCGGACTTCTATAAATAATATGAGTGTATCTATCTGCTTTTCTTAGATCACTAGCATAGTATGATACATAGAATTGATCAATAGGAACAAACTCTGCTACAGGTCTTTCAAGTGATGCATCATAGTAAACTTTTTTAAATGCGGACCCAATCAACGGCAGATGGAACAACATCCGCTCAAACTCATCAAAGTATTCAGGCATTTGCTCTGTAAGCTGATAGTTCATAAACTCTTGAACTCTTTGAGCCTGTTGATCTTTTTGAAAGTTACTTGTTCCTAGAACTTGAGACTTAACTGGTCCTGCAGGTGGGAACAATTCAGAAATAGCTTTTGATTGAAACTTAACAGCAGACTCTACCAACAAAGGATGCACAGCAGTACAGGCACCCTCAAATGGTTCTGATGTATCTTCAAGCTTTAATCCAAGAAGATCAAAGCCTCTTTCAAACATTGATTCCCATTCTGATCTTGAATTTAAATCAGCATCATATCTATCATATACACCTTCAGCTATTCTTACTAAGTCAAAATCTTCTATATCTTCTGCAAGATTTTCAAACCATTCTTTAATATCTGTCTTTTCTTCATATTCAAATTCATTTTCAAAACTAACAACAACACCACCATCCTCTTCAATATCAAAGGATACTGTTTCACCAATTTCAATATTGGCTCCCTGATCTGGTATCTGAATAACTTCAGCAGATGGTATCTTATCGTATGGATTTCTTTCAGTCGCCATTTTTATAAGTATCCTTAAACTTTAAATAGATATGTTGTGATAAATCTTTTGCATATTTATTCCATCTACCCCTACACATTTCAGATATGGAACAAGTACAGTCTTTCTTTTTACATCGATAATCTTCATATTTGGGTCGGATTAAAGAATAATTAATATTATTTTCAAATTGAAACATGGCACTATTATATCACTAAAAATCTCTTTATGCAACCCTTATCTTGAAATAAATACATAATCAGCTACAGTTGTACCCGCTAACTCTATATTAAGTCCTCCAATATCCTACTCTTTTTTGACGCCGGGGGTTTACATCATCTTCCCAGTTTGGATCATCTGGATGTCCTAGCCGCCATGACTCCTTCATGTAATGCACAGCCATAACAAGAGCATCTACTTGGTCATCATGACGCCCATGCGGAAATGTAATAAGTTCCTCCATTAATTCGTCTGCCCATCGCTTATTAGATGGTAGCCAAACTCGTCCAGACTCCAGCATAGGACTAGCTGCATACACTCTAGATACCTTGTCCTTATCTGGTGTGTACTCCATTACAGGCAAACCACTACGTCTTAAATCCTGTATCAGAGATTGACCACTTGCTTTCTTTTCAATAATACAAACATCAGGTCTGTACTCATTATATAGTTCCTGTGATATCCTTCTCAAATCAGGATATTCAAACTTACCTCTTGTACTTCCTAACAAAATAAGATTACTTCCCCAAAGCTCCCGCCCATCATAGTCTTCTTCAGGCATGTCAAATATTCCCCATGTCTGAATAACTGTGAAGTCAGCAGTTGTCTTTGTAGAAAAGGCTGTATCAAATGTTTGAATAATAAAGTCACAGGACGGCGGGTCATCATAATCCCACCGTTCAACCCACCTCTTTTTTATAATCCCACCTTCTTCTGGTGTAGGATTCTGCATATATAATGATTCCCAATACCTTGAACCATTGCTTGCAATAATCTCTTCTTCATCTACTCGTAATACTTCGTCGGGTTTCCATTCAGGAAAATAAGAACTACCTACAGGTAAATCAAGTAACTCTGAAGCTTCTTCGTCAATCCAAGCAGGTATCTTTACAACCTCCCAAGGATATGTACTTTCCATATCCATTACTTCTTCCTGCTTCAGTAACCATCCACATAAATCATCATGATGGTATCTTGTGTTAATAATCACTATAGAACCACCGGGCATAATACGAGTACGCAAACCAGCAGGATACCATTCTTTAATATACCTACGACCAGCTTCTGAAAAGCTGTCCTCTTCCGACATAGCATCATCCAAGATTGCTATATGCGCTCCCCGTCCTGCAATCTGTGATCGAACACCAGCAGCATAGTATGTACCATTAAGATTTGTTTTCCATTTACCCGCCGCCCGTACATCACTCCGTAATGTAACACCGGGAAAAATATCTTGGAACTGTTCTGTGTTTACAATATCTCTTACAGACCTACCGAAGTCTGAGGCAAGTTGATCACTATGAGATATCGTCAGTATCTCATGTTGAGGATTATTACCTATATACCATGCTGGAAATATCTTGGAACAAATGACTGACTTGCTACTACGAGGTGGTAAAAAGACCATTAACCTTTTGATCTCACCATCCTGAACCTTTTGAAGTTTGTCAGAGAGAATTTTAATATGTCTCCCCATCTTCCAATCAGACACAACTGTAGGGGCAACAAGACGAACAAAGGAAATAAAGTCCATCTTACTTGTTTGTAACACAAGATCATCTAGAAATGTACTTAGTGTCGCTAGTGTATCTATAGAGTTCTCTATAGATTCTTCCATACCTTCTTCTAAACTCATATTTAACCTTTTGTTATTGTTATTAAAATTAATTATTAAAGTTATTATTTAAAATATGTTTGTTCTGTTTCTCTGTAATCTGTATAGACTATTATACACTATTTTTAAATACTATGCAAGCCCCCGATTAAAAAAAATTATAGGTGTGATATTAATGCAACAATATCCTTGATGAGTTACCTTGGTATTTTTGGTAAATATTTGAGGGGTCTGTTTTATATATATACACATGCATGCGTTTTTGCGGGTGGGGGTCTACAAAGTCTTTTAGACTTTGACAGTCTGGCAAAAAAGAATGCTTTTTCTTTGAAAAAAACTACAAAGTTCTCTGTAAATCTGTAAGATTTAGCTTGACTGTGACATTTTAGTCATAGACTAAGAGTTTATTTATTACTCTCTACTTAGCTTTCTTTGAAAGCAGAGAGTGATAAATAACTTATAAAACAATAGGTTATCGACAATCTGTTTGGTGTGACATTTATGTCACTGCTGATGAAAATCGACCAGCCCTTGATGAAGGGCTTGACAAGCTATGATGAACTAATTAATAATCTTCTTAGTGAGTTCTTACGAACTAAGAAGATGATTAATTAAACTGGAGAAACACAATGAAAGCAATAGCTTTATTTGGATTTATGGTATCAACTATGTTGTTCCTACTCTGCATGCTGAAGGTAGCCACCGAAGGTGTTTTGTTTGGTTGGATTGTGATGGATATCACATTCCTGACAGTAATCCCCCTTTCGGCCATTTGGTTTTTAGTTCATGCCTGTGAGCCGAGAAACTAATTAATAATCTTATAGTAGAGTATCTTACGATACTATAAGATGATTAATTAAAACTGGAGGTTGAGATGAGTAAAATTGAATTGTTGAATGCCGAGTTTGCTGACCTTGATGTGACCGTTTCGGTCAGTGCTGGTGGTGGCGGGTTTGATATCTTTGAGAACTCCACTGGCAATCACATCACAACTTGTTGTGATTTGCAGGAAGTGGAAGCGACCTTAGATGGTTGCTTCTGAGGTTAATTAATATCCTACAGGGTAAGTTCTTACGAACCCTGTAGGGTATTAATTATCTTAACCAGCCAACAAAGGAGATGTCTAATGATTAAGAACATGGTGTGCGATCTTATTGACTTTGCAAAGACAGGTCAAAGTGACCTGTTGGTTTGTTCACTCAACCACTATCGGTTGCCATGTCCAAAATGGTTGTTGAAATTCTGCGGGTAATTAATAATATCCCTGTAGAGTATCTTGCGATACAGGGATATGATTAATTATCTTTTACCAACCGCCAACGATAGGAGAATATCATGGCAAAGCGTACTGAAAAAATTACCCAATCCTTTTCTGGCACCCGCTGGATGAAATTGCGGGACGGCTGGGAAGCCTTCCAAAAGGCAAAGGAGGACGGCAAGCCAATCCGTATCCTCCACCCTTCGGGTAGCTTTAAGGTAATCCACAATGCTTCGGCATTGCCGGAAGGTGTGGAGGCTAGGCATAAAGCCTAGTCTCTGCAGGGCGAGGGATTGTCCCGGTTAAGCCAGTAACGCCCTAAAAATTAAGACGCTGGTAGGTGTGGTGAGCCTTCACTAGAAATCACCATTAACTTTGCAAAGGAGATAGCCGATGGCTAAAAAGACAGTAAAGACTTCGATCCGGGTAAACCCGAAAGGGAACTACAACTACGGCTTCCATCGCCTGAATAGTGGATATCGCTTAGATATCCCCTATGCTTCGGTGTCAGTCTTCGATGGTGGTAGCAATGCTACTGTGCGCCGTCCTACTAGTGGCCTACGGTTCATTTATGAGAATAACCGGAAGGGCAAGGTCAGAGTTGCCCATAACGTCGGCTAATTAAATATCTGCTAGGTAAGTTCTTACGAACCTAGCAGATGATTAATTATCTGAGGAGAAAGGCATGGATCGCAATAACATACGACTTACCTATAAAGGCTATGAAATATCCATAGCCCAACATAGAGAGGGAGATAAAGTTGTCCTTTCTGAGATAGCTCTGAAAGAGGATGGTGAATGGAAAACAGCTTTACAAGCTGGAGGTGCTATTGTAAATTTAGACTTTGGCAAAACGCTAGACGGTTTTGCTGGAGTACTCGGCTGTGTCATCTACTATATTGATGAAATCAAAGGGGAAGATTATGCTGGTTAAAGATGCGAAGACCTTCGGTGTTATCAGCACCAAAAATACAAAGATGGGTAGCACCACCTTTGCGATTGATGCCTTTGCTTGCAAAGTTGGTGATAAACTTGCAAAGATCGAAGGAACACCATGCTTCTCTTGCTATGCAAGAAAGATTCAGAAGCTACGACCTTCGGTCGATCAAGGCTGGAAAACTAACCTTGCCAAGTGGGAACAATCTGATCCGAAGGATTGGATTAAAGCTATGGCTTTTCAGATCGAACGATACTGCTTCGATGGCTTTCACCGCTGGTTCGATAGCGGAGACTTACAGTCTGTTGAAATGCTGGATGCTATCTGTCAGGTAGCTAAAGCTACACCACAGATTAAACACTGGCTCCCAACACAGGAAAGGGGTATTGTAAAACAATACAGCAAACCAATTCCCGATAATCTAATCATTAGAGTGTCGGCATCGATGATTAATGGTGACAAGCCTAGCTTTGACCATGCATCACAAGTCTTTTACAAAGTCGATCCGAAAGGCTTTGAATGTGGAGCAAGCAAGCGAGGCAATGCTTGTGGACCTTGCAAGGCTTGCTGGGATAAGTCGATAGACTTTATCAGCTATCCCAAACACTAATTAATATCTATCTACTTAGCTTCTATAGAAGCAGATAGATAGTTAATTAACTGGAGGTTATCATGGATAAATTTCGTACTGCACTTCTCGATCTTACAGTCTCCGAAGGTGGGACTGTTTACATGGAGGAGAGTAATGACTCAGCCATTATTCTTTCTCCCTCCCAAATTCCTACAGTAATGCTGGCACTAAGCCAAGCATTAGTAAATAAGAAAGAGCAAGAGATGGCTGAAGGTCGGGAAGCGTTGCTTCAGAATTTAGTTTCTGAAGTTAGAGATTAACTTTATTTGCTACGGGGTGTTGCCTAACGGCAGCATCCTGTAGTATAATAATGTCTCTATCATACATAAATAATTTTGACATGCCATTTTGTCAATGGCTAGAAGGTGAGCGACATCTTTGATCGAAGCAAAGTGACATTTGCAAAACAACGTCAGACGCAAGTGCGAAGCAAATCTTGTCGGCTACGGGAGCCGTTAGGGGCTATTTGTGAAGGTTATGCTGCGTAGCAAGTAGCACCATCCGCACTCTAACAATGGAGAAAGGCTATGAAAAAAATAAAACAAAGAAGGATTGAGGCGCATGCCTTGAGCTTGCCACAGTTCAAGCGGCAGGTTGTTAAGTCTAAGAAGACTTACATTCGGAAACCTAAACACAAACAATCTGGAGGTAATTACTGTTATATATAGTGGAGTTCTTACGAACTATATATAGCAGTAATTATCTGGAGAAAGGCAATGGAGTACGAAGTAACAGTATACCGGACAATGGTACAAAAAGTAACTATTGTAAAAGATAGTCCCATCCCGTTGTCTAATGAAATAGCAATAATTTTAAAAGAGGAGGCCGAAGACGAAGCTGCTGAGATGTATGACTACGAATGGACAGATGTATCATCTGACATAGAATATACTTGGACTGGAGTCGAACGAAAGAAGCAGCTATGAAAAAGATTATTCATGTGAACCAACACATCATTCGAGATAATCGCAAGAATGATACAAGAAAGCCGCCACTAACTTGCAAGACAAGCAAAGATAATATCTATGCTAAAGATATTATTATTGATGGGCCATGTAGGATAGTTTATAATCCTGATAAACCTTTGTCTTGTGGTGCCCATGTTTGGATTGAAACAGAGAGTGAGATTACTGTAGTGGGCAAAGCCCAGAAATGGAGTGATTTATGAGCCACAAGGCTAACGATATCCTTCGGGAAAATCTTTTTGAAGAAGTTCTGAATGAACTTCTTGAAAAGCATCCGCATGCCTATCTTCCTTGGATTGAAGAGGTTGCGGAGAGGGTTACACTCAAACGACTAGAGGAAATGGAATGATTGATGACATCCAAGGACAAGTATATCATAAGCTTGAAGAAGTTTTGATTAATACAATCAAGACTTGGGGACTTAGCGACCGAGATAGTAAGGCACATGCAGAATTAATTCTTGACTTTGGACATACCGGAGTGCATGATCTTGCTATGGAAGTAAACGAAATTTTGGAGAACGAGTATGCTTAAAGCTGAAGTTACTGATACCGGAACTGGAACAGTCTACCTTCGGGATGGTGAAAACTTTATTGTTGTTAGTGCTTGTGAAATACCAAGCCTTATGGCAGAACTTGCAAAGGGACTTGAAGAATTTCGATCTAACATAGAATGGGAGTGGAAAATATGATTGCCAATCAACCATACAATAGGTATTCTCAGATCGACTCTGAGACTGCTGCTTACATTTGCCTTGTCGCTAACGTCGAAGACGTAAGAGACATCTCACTGATGGATATAAATACTTTTATGACTGACATGGAAGATTGGTACAAAGATGTATAAAAATCTGTTTATTGTTATAGCGTTATCCTTCTGCATGGTACTACTTACTATGTATACTCAATCACTACTGGGGTTAGACTAATGGAAAGTTACTGCGAAGTTTACGACTTCACTTCAATACGTTCTGCTGTGCTTGAAGCAAAAGGAACTTGGACTATGGAAGATCAAGTGCGAGTAGATATGTTGGAGGAGGGATTGAACCCACATTCTGTATCAGATGTGAACCTGTATTGGATCGACATACTTAAAAACTATGGAGGATAATTCTATGAAAATAGAATATCGCCGTCGCAGTGACGGCATGGTAAACAAGTGGAAGCAGGTTATGGCTTCCTCTCTCGACAATGATCTCTATGAAGAGATCATGGAAAGTGGGAATAAGTTCCTTGATCGCCCGGTGTGGGTGGTCGAGGATGTTCTCACTGAGAACGAATACCAATACGGAGTAAAAAAGAAAAAGAAAAAATGAAAGGCTTGACTTTTCTTTTTATATTAGTTATCTTGAATGGGTGCCTTCCACTGACAATCATGTCGGTGGGTGGCTCCATTTATGACAGGTATGAAAAGAAAAAAATAGAAGAAAGATTAGAACAACTTGAAAAGGAAGAGAAAGAAAATGCTAGACCAATTCTACAACACTGACCGAGAAGTATTTTTCAAGGTAGACGAAGAGCCTGTTGTTGGTAGCTGGACAAGAACACCCGCTAAAGGCAAACGAATGCTGCGAAAGCAGGACACCGGAGAATACCTTAGTATTGTGGGTGACGGCTATCGGACAGTGGAGAACGAAGAAGTTCTCATGCCTCTTCAAAAGGCTATGATTAATTACTTTGATCCCGCTGTGCTGGAGAGCGTAGAGATTAATGATACAATGGGCTATCGTAAAAGTGGGCTTATCACTTGGTCAGAGTATCGTTTTCCTGAACTTGCAAAAGCTATTGAAACATCCAGTGGTCATCGTACTAATCTGATGCTTCGATATATTTTTAAGAATGGATACGATGGTAAGCATGGTATGACCTTGTATGCTGGAGAGATTGATGTATTCTGTACCAACGGAATGATCACTGGTAGTTATGATAAATTTACTAAACGTCATACATCTAGCTTTGATTCAGATGACTTTGTATTAGCTTTTGAACAAAGCATGGCAAAGTATCATGAGATTGCCGACCAGTATCAGCGATGGGCAGATACAAAAGTTGATCCAGAAAAAGTTGCAGAAGTTTTAGAAAAGTTTACTGGCTCTGAAGAGTACAAGCCCAATCGTTTAGCAACGAAGTTGTGGTCACAGTTTATTGATGAACGAGAGGTAAGAGGCAGTAATGTCTTTGCTTTTGTTTCTGCACTTACGCATTATGCTAGTCATAATGATAACCGTTTCCCTGTTACTCGATCTGGTTCTTCTGATACCTTGTATAAGAGGCAGGAAAGAGTGCAGGGTTGGTTACGTTCTAAAGCTTTTAAAGAATTAGAAGCGGCGTAATGAAACTATATACTACAGACGAGGACTTTGATATCTTGCATCAGGCAGTAGATAAAGCTCGTAAGAATGCAAAAGATATTAAAGTTCCTCGTCAATCTTTGTTGAATGTTCTAATGGATCATTCACATTTTATAACTGCATTAAAACAATATGGTGAAAGCGTTGAATACCCTAATGAAAAGGATAAATAACTATGCTTGAAACTAAATTAGATTTAGGAAAAATAAATGCACAGATTGAAATTCATACGGATGGTTTATATATTGCTGTATATCTTAATACTAGTGATAGTATTAAAACTATCTGTAAACTTTCTTTAGATGATTTAGTCCTAGATTATGTTAAAACTTCTACACATAATAATTTGATATCTGAAAAAGATTTTTCAGAATTATATACAGAAATTAATTCAAGTCTTATGTTGCTTGAAGAATTAATTGGTGATGATTTCCCAGACTCAGGATTTACAGATGACTTTTCAACTACTCACTAATCTAAAGTTTTTAGTAAAAGAATTATCTAATCAAGAGATTAGACACATTGATCCTTTAAGAATGAGGATAACTTTACAAGGACTAATTAATGCAGAAGAGAAAAGAATGACTGAGTATAATACAGGATTTATTCCTGAAATATTATGTGATATCAATGACTTAATAGATTTAGCTAATGATATTATGGTAGATAAACATAGTAAAAACGAACAGTTATTTACATTAGCTTTATCTTTATCACTATTAAAAGAAAAAATATCAAAGGAATTTATTGGAGATGTTAAGTGAATTAGAATTAGCTAAAATAGAAATTAAAGAACTTAACAAACAACTTTATACACAATATAAAGATAATGTGGAGTTAAGAAAACAAATAGAATATTTAAAAGCTAAGTTAGAAAGTTGCGAAAATCTTTTAGAACAACTATCAGTAATTAAACTAAAGTAGGTATACAATGATTATAGAACTAATGATAATTAAAGTAGTTATTATAGGTAGTTTTTATTTAATAGGAGCAATAGCTTCATGAGAATATTTATAATAGGATTTATTATTCTTGTGTTATTTAAATCTACTGTTGCTAAATCTGAAGATTTAGAATATGATAAACAGTTAGACTGCATGGCAGAAGCATTATACTTTGAGGCAAGAGGTGAGTTATTCTCTGGAATGTTAGCAGTTGCTACAGTTATTATGAATAGAGTAGATCATCCTTCCTTCCCGTCAAACATTTGTGATGTTGTACATCAAGGAAAATATTGGAAAGGTAATCCTGTTAGAGATAAATGTCAGTTTAGTTATTACTGCGATGGCAAACCAGAAAGTTTTTTAGATGAATATGCCCTGCGGGAATCTTATCAAGTAGCATCCTTTGCTATGGAAGGAGCTAGGCTACATCACCTTAATACAGCATTATATTATCATGCAGTTTACATTAACCCTAACTGGCCTTATAAAAAATTAATGGTTTTAGGTCAACACATATTTTATGGAGTAGAAGATGGCTAAGAACTTATGGGACAGAGATAGAAAAAGTATTTACAAAGGACTTGTAAAAGAGTATCAACAAGAAGGGTATGATATTAAAGAGGCTAGGCGATTGGCTAGTCAGGAGACAGATGAGATCATGGCTGATAAAAAGTTTTTTGTAGATACACTCATTGAAGTAGAAGAGGAGGAAGCAGGTGAAGATCGAACTTATTAATTCTATGGGTGACGATCTAACTGTAGTTAATGCAGCTAGAGTTTCTTTTGATAAAGAAAGTGAGTGGGAAAATATAACTCCCGCTGGGCCTATAGAACATTTGCTTACAGAAAAAGATATAAAGTTAATAAAGTATCTTGCAAAGCATAATCACTTCACACCCTTTACTCATTGCACTATTACAATGAGAGAGACTGTACCTATCTTTGTAGCCCGTCAAAGATTTAAACATACTATAGGCTTTAGTTATAATGAAGTCAGTCGGCGCTACGTTAATGACACTCCAAAGATTTATACACCGGACGCATGGAGAGCTAAAGCAAATAATGCAAAGCAGGGTAGCAGTGAAGAGACAATTGATATAAACCCTGTGGGAGAAAGACCCCCACCTATGGTGGACATCTATAAACTTTCTATAAAAAATTCTTTATGGACATACGAAGAGCTACTACGCAAAGGTGTCTGCCCAGAGCAAGCTAGGATGGTGTTACCACAATCTATGTACACAAGTTATTATGTAACTGGCTCTTTATATGCATGGGCAAGAGCCTACAATTTAAGAAGTGATCCCCATGCACAAAAAGAAATCCAAGAGATAGCATCTCAATGGAATGAAATTTGTTTAACTTTATACCCAACTTCATGGAAGGCATTAACAAATGACTGATAGATGGCTAGTTCAAGTAGCAGGTAATGATGACTTAGAAAAGTCATTATCATTTCAAAGTAAAAAAGAAGCTGAAGAATTTATTGAAGAACGAGTTGACATGGTACGTCACTTGGGATATGATCCCGATGAGACATACTATTTAATACCCATACAGTAAGTTCTACGAACTGTATGGGGATTAAATAGAGGAGATAATATGGAACGAACTAACGCTAAATTTGTACGACATACATCATGTGATCACTGTGGATCGTCGGATGCCAATGCAGTCTACGATGACGGTACTACATGGTGTTTTTCTTGTGAAACTTTCGGAAGTGAGGATAACATGGAAGCGGCACAGTCGCCCATCAAAAATGTTTATACATCTAATCTATCAAGCGGTCAGATCACTGGTATACCAGATCGTAAGATATCTGCCGATACTTGTAAGGCTTACAACGTAACCACTCTTACCAACAACGGCACAATCTTCAAGCATATCTACCCGTATTACGATGACTCCAATACGCAGATAGCTACAAAGATTCGTACCGTACAAAACAAAGGCTTTTTATCTGAAGGTAATATGTCTGGCGCTGTACTGTTTGGTCGCAACAAGTTCTCTGCTAAAGGTAAATATATTACCATTACTGAGGGCGAGCTTGACGCTATGGCGGCATACCAAATGTTTGGCAGCAAGTGGCCTTGTGTGTCAGTCAAGTCTTCTAGCTCTGCACTGGCAGACTGCAAGAAAAGTTTTGACTATCTTAATTCTTTTGAAAATATTATTATCTGCTTTGATAATGATGCTGCTGGACATAAGGCAGCAGAGAAAGTTGCTGGCTTGTTTGAGCCACACAAATGTAAGATTGTTAATCTTAGTCAGTTCAAGGATGCATCTGATTATCTACGAACTGGAAATCAAGAAAGCTTTGTTCGCACATGGTGGGCAGCAGAGCCATATACCCCTGCAGGTATTATTAATCTTGATGCCCTTGGAGATACACTGTATGAAGAAGACTTCTGTGAGACAGTACCTTATCCTTGGACGGGACTCAATAAAAAGATATACGGTATGCGTACTGGTGAGTTACTAACTTTTACTTCAGGTTCAGGTATGGGTAAGAGCAGTATCATTCGAGAGTTAATGCATCATATTATGAAAACCTCTACCGATAACATCGGTGTTCTTGCTTTAGAAGAGAGCATTCGTAACACTGCGCTAAACATCATGTCTGTTGAGGCAAGTCAACGACTATACATCAAAGAGGTGCGGGATACTTTCTCTATTGATCAGCTACAAAAGTGGCAGAATGCTACCGTAGGTACAGGACGTTTCTTTGCCTTCGATCACTTCGGTTCTATCTCTAACGACGAGATACTGAATCGAGTGCGCTTTATGGCAAAGGCTCTTGATTGTAAATGGATTATTCTTGATCACCTGTCGATCCTTGTTTCTGGACAAGAGGATGGTGATGAACGTCGATCTATTGATATTCTAATGACAAAGCTTCGATCTCTCGTAGAGGAGACAGGAGTTGGTTTGTTGTTGGTATCTCACCTTCGTAGAGCATCAGGCGATAAAGGTCATGAAGATGGACGAGAGGTATCTCTTGCACACCTCAGAGGTAGCCAGAGCATTGCTCATCTAAGTGATGGTGTGATAGCCTTGGAGAGAAACCAACAAGAAGAAGACGAGACGCTTGCCAATACCACTGTGGTTCGCATTCTAAAGAACAGGTACACAGGTGATACTGGCATTGCTACCTACTTGTATTACGACAAAGATAGTGGTAGGATGTCTGAGATATCCAACCCCTTTGATGTAAATGAGGATGACGAGGAGGAAGGTTTTGACAACTACTAGAGTAAAGAAAAAGTTTGACAGGCAGCTATACAATATGGTAAATCAAAAGAGTGTAGATGCTGGCAAAAAATACTTAAAGTCTATTGGACATAGAATTACATCTACCAAAGAAGATATGAAGGTAGATATTCGTAGCTCCAAAGACGGCAAGCAGTATCTCACAGAGGTTGAGGTCAAGCTAGTGTGGGACGGCGAGTGGCCCAAGCACTGGAAAGATATTCAATTGAGTGAGCGCAAGCGGAGACTTATTGAGTATGCAAAGAATAAGGAAAAAGATTTATGTTTTCTTATCTTTAATAAAAGCTTTACATCTGCTTGGAAAATTGATAGTAATATACTAGATGACTGTGAACTAAAGGAGGTTCCCAACAGGTTTGTATCCAAAGGAGAATACTTCTTTATTGTTCCAACTGAAAAGGCTGAACTTATTACATTATGAAATGCATCCTTGATATAGAAACTAATGGGCTTTTAAACGAAGCAACCAATGTCCACTGTATAGTGGCGTATGACATCGACGGTAAGAAGCCCTACGTTTTCAAGGGTGACGAATGCCGAGCAAGGTTTCCTAACTTTGCAAGAAATGTATCACAGTTTATTATGCACAATGGTTTATCTTTTGATGCACCTATGCTTAATAAACTTTGTGGTACAGAGATTAAAGATAATAGTATCTTAGATACATTGATACTATCACAACTGTTCAACCCCATGAGAGATGGTGGACACTCACTAGAGTCATGGGGCGAACGGTTTAATTTTCCGAAAGGAAGTGTAGAAAGCTTTGATTACTACACTGAAGATATGTTAGAGTATTGCAAACAAGATGTTAATATAACATATAAACTGTATAACTATCTGAAGAAAGAAGGTTCTAAGTTTTCTAAAAGAAGTATTGATCTAGAACACCGGATAAGAAAGATCATTAATGATCAAGAGAACTTTGGTTTTTATCTGGATATTCCATATGCAACTACCTTTATGGCATCTTTGCAAGATAGATCACAAAATATTTATAATCAGTTACAAGAGGTATTCCCTCCCATTGTAACCACTGGTCGAGTACACAAGAGAAGCGGTAAACCTTTAAAAGATATTATTGAACCGTTTAATCCAGCATCTCGAAAGCAGATCGGTGAGAGACTGATGGAGTTAGGATGGGAACCTACAAAGAAAACTGATAAGGGTAATGTGATTGTAGATGAAGATGTATTAAGTACAATTGATATGGATGAAGCTAAATTAATATCTGAATATCTACTACTACAGAAACGTCATACTCAAATAGCTTCATGGGTAGAAGCTGTTAAGACTGATGGAAGAGTACATGGTAGAGTGCTAACGCTACGAACTGTTACAGGACGTATGGCACATACATCACCTAACATGGCTCAAGTACCTGCAGTGTACTCTCCCTTTGGTAAAGAGTGTCGGTCCTGTTGGACTGTTCAGAACCCAGAGACACATAGTCTTGTTGGTACTGACGCTTCAGGATTAGAGTTAAGAGGACTTGCTCATTTCATGGATGATCAAAACTTTGTTAATGAGATTTTAAATGGTGATGTACATACAGCCAATCAAAAGATGGCTGGGTTACAAAATAGGGATCAGGCAAAGACATTTATCTATGCACTTATGTATGGAGCAGGTGCCGCAAAGATTGGATTAATTGTAGGAGGAGATTCTAAGACAGGAGAAAATTTAATCAGTAAGTTTATGAGTAACATGCCTAAATTTAATTTATTAAAAAAGAAGTTGACAGAAGCTTCTGAATCTGGCATGATCCGAGGACTAGATGGACGGCTGTTACACATTAGATCACCACATGCATCTCTCAATACCTTGATACAAGGATCAGGTGCGGTGATATGTAAACAATGGCTCGTTCAAATGATTGATAAAATACAAGAGTCAGGAGTAGATGCAAAGCTTGTAGCCAGTGTTCATGACGAGTACCAATTTGAGGTTGCCAATGTTGACACAGAAAAGTTTGGTGAGATCACTAACACTGCTATTAAAGAAGTCCAAGATATATATGATCTTAAATGCCCACTGGACTCTGAATTTAAAGTAGGAAAAAATTGGGCAGAGACGCATTAAAGTTCTTGACATTATAAAATAAGTATGTTATAAACATTATATTGAAACAGACATGAAAGGAGATTATATTTATGTCGAACTGTGAAATGAAAGTACTAGGCGCTCTGAAGAAGGGCATGAGAGTAACCCGTAAGACCGCTATCCAACGGGGATGGTGTGAGAACCTTACAGCTACTATTTCTGATCTTCGTAGCAAAGGTTATCCTATTGATACTGTTACAGCTAAACTACCAGAGGGTGGTAGTTACACTCGTTATCGTTTGAATGAAGCAGCAGCAAGCTAAAGGAGCATAACATGGCTGATTATAAACACAATATCATTTCTGGTACTGCCTTTTGGGCATCTGTCGTAGCCCCTAACACCACCTTTGATGCTGATGGTGTGTGGGAAGTTAATGTCTGTAATCTAGACGATGAGGCTAAAGCCACTCTAGAAGCAGATGGTGTCGCCATCCGTAACAAGGGTGACGAGAAAGGAGATTACGTCCAGATCAAGCGTAAGGTCAGGCGTAATGATGGTGGAGTAAACACTGCACCAAAGGTCGTTGATTCCAATAATTCCCCCATGCATAATACCCTTATTGGAAACGGCTCCCTCGTTAATGTTAAGTATCGGGCTTATGATTGGAAGTTCGGTAATAAGACGGGAGTCGGTGCCGACCTTGTAGCTCTCCAAGTAGTAGACTTGGTTGAGTATCAACAGGCAGGAGGTTCGGATTTTACTCCTGTCTCTGGTGGATACGCTTCTTCGGAAGACGATATCCCGTTCCCCTCTAACTAATGGAGATGGGCAGGACTCTTCGGAGTCCTGTCCTAACCATCTATGGAAAATATAACTACTTTAGTAGAGGATATTTATGATCTTTTTTCTGAGAATCATGAGAGTAGAAGATCAAAAGATGATATAGAGAAAGCAGCTAAAAAAGCTGGCAGAAATATAGCAAATCTTTTGATTAAATCTCTTGAAGAACGAAAAGAAAAAAGACCTGCTACATTACGATTATCAAATGTAGGCAAACCAAAGAGACAACTTTGGTATCAGCTTACTAAAGCGGAAGGAGAAAGCACACTTAAACCTCATGACTATATTAAGTTTATATATGGTCATATGATAGAAGAACTTTTGTTGTTTCTTTCTTTTGTTTCAGGACACTCTGTAACAGAGCAACAGAAGAGAGTTAAGATAGGCGGTGTAGTAGGACATAAAGATTGTAAGATTGATGGTGTTACAGTAGATGTTAAGAGTGCATCAGCTTATGCATTTAAAAAGTTTAAAGATGGAACACTATCTAGTAACGATCCGTTTGGTTACATTAGTCAACTCTCTGCTTATGCAAAAGCAAACAATGAAAAGGAAGCAGCATTCTTAGCTATTGATAAACAAAGTGGTGAGCTAACCCTATTACCATTACATCAGATGGAGTTTGATGATGTCGAAACTACGATTACAGACATTAAAAAATCCTTGGAGAATAAAGAACCCCCGTCTAAATGTTATGAAGACGTTCCTTTCAACAAGTCTGGTAATCGCCAGCTTGCCATTGGTTGCAGGTACTGCGATTATAAGCGTATCTGTTGGGCTGATTCTAACAATGGTCAAGGGCTTCGCCAGTTTAATTATGCATCTGGTCCTGTATATCTCACACAAGTTACAACAGTTCCAAATGTGGAGGAAATTAAGTGAAAACCCAAAGTGCCAAAGCAAAGGGTAGAAGATTTCAGCAGTGGGTGAGAGACAAGCTGATAGATATACTTTCTATAAATGAAGAGGACATAGAGAGTAGGAGTATGGGAGCTTCTGGTGAGGACTTAATCATGGCACAGATGGCTCGCCAGAAGTTTCCCTTCTCCATTGAATGTAAGAATCAAGAAAGATTAAATGTATGGGATGCATACAATCAAGCAGAGACAAACTCAGGTAAGTATGAACCTGTACTCTTTATAAAAAAGAACAACAAAAAACCACTGGCAGTTTTAGATGCGGAATATCTTATTAAATTACATAGAAAATAAAGAAAAGTTATACGTCTATGATCCTATAGAAGAAGCTACTGATCCTAATGCAGAGCTTTTTAATGGTGTTATACTGCAAGCTCTTATTGACATTTGCAGTGAAGAAGAGTATAACACTAAGCATCATAAGGGTGCAAGGGAAGAAGCTATGGCATGGTTCTTCTCAACTATAGTATCAGTTGTGGATAACTTTGAAATGGTTTGTGATTTAGCTGGATTAGATTCTGGTACAGTAAGAAATTTTGCAAGAAAAATTACATTATCTAATAACAAAGAAGTGTTAAGACAACAAATGTTGAGGCATTTTCATGACTAAATTTAAAGAAGATTTTAATAGCTACATTAAAAGGAGACAGAAAGAAGTGGACGAACAGGAGGCTACATCAAAACAAGTTGGTGGTGATCATTACAAAGATTGTAAAGTACAACCTGTTGAGTATATACATAGCAATGAGCTAGACTTTTTTGAAGGTAACATTGTTAAGTACATTACTCGTCATAGAAAGAAAGGTTCTGGATCACAAGATATTAGAAAGGTGATCCATTATGCAGAGCTTATTTTAGAATTAGTCTACAACGAAAAACCATAGGGGAAGTGAATGTTTAAATCTAATAAAAATCCACAGTTTAGATCAAAGTTTTCTGAAGATATCTTTTATACAAAGTACGCACATGCTGGTGCTGAAACCATGCATGAACTTGCAGCTACTTTAGTAGAAGATGTGTGTCAAGAATATATGAGTAAGCCTGAGAAGGATGAGCTTGTCAGTCACATTGCAGACCTACGGTTTTTGCCGGGAGGTCGCTACCTTTATTATGCAGGTAGAGATAAAAAGTTTTTTAATAATTGTTATCTTCTTAATTGTGAAGAAGACACTAGAGAAGATTGGGCTAATCTCTCATGGAAATCTGAGTCCTGTCTGATGACAGGTGGTGGCATTGGTGCCGACTATTCTGTGTACAGAGCAGAGGGTAAAACTCTAGGAGGTACTGGTGGTATCTCCAGTGGTCCTCTACCTAAGATGCAGATGATCAATGAAATTGGCCGAAGGGTCATGCAAGGTGGTAGTCGTAGGTCTGCTATCTATGCTAGTCTTAATTGGAAACATGAAGATGTTTATAAGTTTCTTTCTGCAAAGAATTGGAAAGATATGCCTGTTGGTACAACGGGACAGTCCTTGTTTGATATTAAACAAGATGACTTTAATTTTCCTGCACCTTTAGATATGACAAATATAAGTGTAAACTATGACACTGAATGGCTGTTAAATTATTGGAATACAGGAGAACTTGGGGATGTCTTTATTACTAATGTACGGCAAGCTTTATCAACTGCAGAACCGGGATTTAGTTTCAACTTCTTTGATAAAGAAAAAGAGACACTGCGAAATGCATGCACAGAGGTTACATCAGAAGATGATTCCGATGTCTGTAACTTGGGTAGTCTTAACTTTGCTAGGATTGATGGCGTTGAGCAGCTACGCTCTGTGGTTGAGTTAGCTACTAAATTTTTAATATGTGGTACTCTACGAGCGCAACTTCCCTACGAAAAGGTTTATAAAACAAGAGAAAAGAACCGCCGTCTTGGTTTAGGTTTGATGGGACTGCATGAGTGGTTGATACAACGAGGCAGTAAATACGAGACAACAGAAGAGATGCATCGTTGGTTGAAGATTTACAAATCAGAATCTGATAAAGTTTCTGATGAGTTCTCTGATTTATTAGGCGTCTCTCGTCCGGTAGCAAAGAGAGCAGTAGCACCTACAGGAACTATTGGTATCATTGCTGGTACTTCTACAGGAGTAGAGCCTATCTTTGCTGTAGCTTACAAACGTAGGTATCTCAAGAACCGTAGGTGGCATTACCAATATGTGGTTGACAGTGCTGCTCAAGAGATGATTGAGTTGTATGATGCTGATCCTGACTCGATTGAATCAGCTATAGATTTAGCTACAGACTACGAACGTAGACTTTCTTTTCAGGCAAACATTCAAGAGTATGTCGATATGTCTATCTCCAGTACAATTAATCTACCTACTTGGGGATCAAAAGATAACAATGAAGACCTTGTTGTTCCCTTTGCTAATACCCTTGCTAAGTATGCACACAGACTTAGAGGATTCACCTGCTACCCTGACGGTAGTCGAGGAGGTCAACCTTTAACTGTTGTACCCTACAAAGAAGCTGTCGATAAGCTTGGTGAAGAGTTTGAAGAGAACATTCAAACACATGATATCTGTGAGATAGCAGGTACAGGAGGAGTGTGTGGTGTTTAATAAAAAAGAATACAACAAAGAATATCGCTCAACACCTAAATATAAAAAATATAAAAAAGAATACGACAAAAAATATAATTCAAAACCTGAAGTTAAAGAACGTAAAAAAGAATACGAATCAAGACCTGAAGTTAAAAAACGTATGAAAGAATATAAAAAAAATTGGGGTCAATCATTTGTGGGAAAATTGTCGATAGTAAAGTCGAGAAGCAAAAAAAAGAATCTTGAATTTAATTTAACAATAGAATACTTAAAAAGTATATATCCAAAAAATAATATGTGTCCTCTGTTAAATATACCATTAGATTGGCAGAGTTCTCACAAGCATCCTAACACTCCATCGTTAGATAGAATTGATAGCAGTAAAGGATATATAAAAGGAAATGTACAATGGGTAAGTTGGAGAGCTAATCAACTTATGTCTAATGCAACTCCAGATGAGCTTCTTATGCTTGCTCAAAACTACAAAAAGATATACAATCAAAAACTTTATGGTGATAGTTTATTTGATCCAGAAGCAACAGAGACTTTAAGATGAGACAATTTATATTCGATTCATGGAATGGTATTATGAATGCTAATGCTAACCCACTAAAAAATATAACCGATATGCAAGTAAGACATCTTGTACTACAAACACTAGCATGGATGTGGTGCATTACATTTTCTATAATGATAGGCGATTTACTCTTCTTTGGTTATACACTTGTCGCACATACTGTTTTAATAGCTGCTATTGTCATAACAGTCAGTACTTTTGAGGCAGCAAGAAGAAGTCCTACAAGTTTTGACTTTATTAAAAAATATCACACACCTTCTAGAAGTAGATATCAATGGTACAATGGTAAAAGAATAACTTACCAAGATGGTGATCCCGGTGGGGAACATGAATAATATATACTCTCGTAGCTCAACTGGATAGAGCAACAGACTTCTAATCTGTAGGTTGCAGGTTCAAGTCCTGCCGAGAGTGCCAAAAAAAAGCTTGACAAAAATAAAAAAATATGTTATATACTAAGCGGGAATGCCTTAATGGGTTCCCGCAACATCTTGCTAAAAGGAGATAACAATGTTTACAGATTTTATTTTTAATCACAGTATAGGTTTAAACAAGTTAATGGAAGACTTAGAAGCCATGAACTATGGCGCTCGTAAAGGTCAAACATTTCCTCCACATCGTATTACAAAAGAAGGAAATAAATATTATTTACAGATGACTGTAGCTGGCTATGAAAAAAAAGATATTAAAGTAGAGCTTAAAGATTCTGAAACTTTATCTATATCTTCAGATGGCTCGTCATTTAAAAATATTGGTGACAATGCTGAAGAACTTTATGACGGTATAGCAGCAAGAGGATTTTCAAAAGAATTTAAACTATCTCCCTATATGGAAGTTACAAATGTAACACTAGAGAACGGCATTCTTGAAGTGCAACTAGCGTATGAGCTACCAGAAGAAAAGAAATCAAAACTTCTAACAATTAACTAGAAAGGAAAGGGGGAGGGCAGAAATGTTCTCCCCACTCTGATGTCTAAAGATATAAATAAAAAAGTTTTAGAAACCTATCCAACAAAAAAGAAAACTAGTGTAGGTAAATCACCGCTCTCTAGACCAACTAATAAATCTAAACGAAGAGCATGGAAAAAATATAAAGGACAAGGAAAGTGACAAAGAGATTTCTTAAACTAGATAAAGAAGTGTTTGATATTTTCTGGCCTGACCTAAGTATACTATTTAATAAGGTAATAGCAGAGCAAGGCTCTGGTCGAGATAGTCTTGAACTTCTCTATACTAAACTTAAAAATGATTTATTAGAAGTTTGGATTTATAAAAGTGAAAATGGTATACAAGCAGCTTACTGTACAGCTATTACAGACTACCCAGAAAAGAGAAGTTTATTCTGGGGTTATATGAGTGCTATAGATAACAACATGGGTGAGTGGAAAGAGCCGATGATTGCTGCGCTGAAACATTATGCATTGCATAACAATTGTGATTGTGTAGAATTTTTCTCAACAAGAACTGGATGGAATAAAATCTTTGAAGATGCTGGTGCTGTTGTAGAAAATATAGGTACAATTTATGAGGTAACTTTAGATGACAAATAATATACCTACTATTTATATTGGGTATGATAGTAAAGAAGAAGTTGCATATAAGGTATTACAAGAATCAATTTTAGATCATACTACTGCGCCTGTAAATATTATACCTCTACAACAGGGAAGACTAAGAGATATTAATTTTTATAGACGAACACACTTTGTAAAAGATAATATTAAATATGATTCTTTAGATAAAAAACCTTTCTCTACAGATTTTAGTTTTACAAGATTCCTTGTACCATTTTTACAAATGCATAGAGGTCTTGCACTTTTTATGGACTGTGATATGTTGGTGAGATCAGATATTATGGAGGTGTTTGAAATCCCCCAACGATCAAAACAAAAAGCTATCTGGTGTGTTAAACATGATTACAGTCCTACGGTAGCCCTAAAGATGGACGGACAAATACAAACACACTATAGCAGAAAGAACTGGTCTTCTTTTGTACTGTGGAACTGCAGTCATGAAAGACATAAAAATTTTACAATTGATGATGTTAATTTAAAGAATGGATGGTATCTTCATAACTTTCAATGGCTAGAAAATAGTGACATAGGTGATCTACCTGCAGCATGGAATTGGTTAGATGGTTATTCTAATGATGCAATTGAAGCAAAGAATGTACACTTTACTACAGGTGGTCCTTGGTTTAAAGATTGGAAACCTAGCAAACGATCTGATGCTAAATACGCATTAGAATGGGAGACTCTTCATGATGCTATCGTATTAGAAGAATCTCTTGGAAAGGAAAAACAAATTAAATGGGAAAAAACATATGTTTAAAAATGTAACAGTAGTAACTTCCTTTTCAGAGGATGGCTGGGATACCTATGCAAAAGAGATGATATGGTCTATTGCAGAAAACTGGGAACCAGAGATTAAAGTTGTAGCTTATTATCATGACTTTGATATTACAACAAAAGACCTACCAGAGTGCAGACATATTGAATATCGAAACCTTAATGATCTAAGTGAACTGATTGAATTTAGAGAAAGGTTTAAAGAGTATGATGGTACAATGGGTGGTAAGTCCCAATATACTTTTAGATTAGACGCTATTAAGTTTTGTCACAAAGTCTTTGCTATTACAGACTGTGCCTTTGGTCTTTGCGAAACAGTTGAGAAGCCGGGATGGCTTGTGTGGCTAGACGCAGACACAGTAGCAGTTAGACCTCTTAGTAGATATAATCTTTTACAAAGCCTACCGAAAGGTAGTGATCTTGTACACTTAGGTAGAAAGAACTTTACTTATAGTGAGACTTCTTTTATTGGGCTTAATCTAGAAAGCCAACCACCTATAGATTTTCTAGGTGATTTTCTGGGGGCATATCTTTCAGGCGAACTGCTGCACTACAGAGAGTGGCATGATGGTTTTATCTTTGAACGACTACTAACAATCTACAAAGCACATGGTCTAAAGTTTCATGATTGGACAGGTGATCTAGATATTAAGAGTATGACGGAAGGTAAACAAGCCTTTGAATTATTTCCACTGGGTTCTTATGTTAAGCACAAGAAGGGTAAAAAGAAAGATAAAACATATGAAGTAGCTCCTGATGTAACAGGTCCAGCCAGATATAAACAACTTAATAAAATGGTTGATACCTACAAACCTAACACAATTGTAGAAACAGGAACTTGGAATGGTGGTAGGGCTATTGAAATGGCTATGTCAGCATTCCTGCATGTTGATGAAGTAACCTATACAGGATATGATTTATTTGAGGATGCTACAGAAGAGCTTGATAAAGAAGAGCTTAACAGTAAAGCACACAACAGCATTGAAGCAGTGACTGCTAGGCTAGATGAGTTTACTGAAGCTATGAAAAGCCAAGGTAAAACTTTTAACTTTACTCTTATCAAGGGTGACACAAAAGAAACTCTTAAAAATACAAAAGCAGACTTTGCTTATATTGATGGAGGACACTCTGAAGATACAGTAAACCATGACTACGAGATGCTAAAGGAATGTGACGTAATTGTATTTGATGACTATGTAACTAAAGATGAGAACGGCAACGATCCCGGCGAAGAGTTCTATGGTGTAAATAAAATTATTGAAAAGTTTGAAGGTCGTAAAAAAATCCTACCATCAAAAGACAGGATTGTAGAGGGTGGTATCACACACCTAGCTGTCGTTATCAATAATGATAACATACCAGACATACCAGAAAACTTTGACGCTATACCAATTGTTATCCAACCAAGAGATTGTATGCCTAAAGAAGATATACAGAACAATGTTAAAGAGAATACTAAGCTTATTAATAAATGGATTGGAAGAGCATCACCTAATGACGAGGTAGCTGTTCTAATATCAGGTGGGGATAGCACTGATTGGGATAAGGTAAGGTCTATTATTGATATGGAGGGACCGCTACGCACTAAGGTAGTATGCGTTAAACATTCTTATCCTACTCTACTTAAACAAAAGATTCAGCCTTGGGCCTGTGTTATCCTTGATCCAAGACCCATTGAAGGACTAAGTACACATGGAGTAGTTCGTAAAGATTTGTTTAAAGACATTGATCCACAAACTATCTTTATGCCAGCATCTATGACTGATCCTTCTATTGTTAAGCTAATTAAAGAAAAGACAAATAACATTATTGGATGGCATGCATTTACACAATCACTACAAGAGAATCAAAAAGATCAGCTAGTTAATAATGCTGTTAAAGTTAATGAAGAGCTAGGTATACAAGAAGGTGCTACTATGATTACAGGTGGAACCTGTGCAGCTATGAGGTCAATAGGTATCATGCACACTCTTGGCTTTAGAAAGTTTCATTTATTTGGATATGATTGCTCTATGCCAGAGCCACCAGATGAAGATAAAGATCAAAAGATGGAAGATGGAAAACCAAAGTATCTAAAGGTTGGTGTTAAAGAGCAAGAGTTCTGGACAACTGGAGAGCTTATTGCGATGGCACAGGACTGTGAAAAACTATTTTCAAAAGAAGATGTTGATATGAAGATTAATTTTCATGGAGAAAATACTTTGGTAGCTGCATGCTGGGAGCTATCACCAGTACATCAATTAAAACACTATCACCAAGTACTAGACTTATAGGAGGATACAATGCTAGGAATTGCAGAATCAGTTATCGGCGTTGCGGGTAAAGTCTTAGATAAATTTGTAGAAGACAAAGATTTAAAAACTAAACTTAACGCAGAGCTTCAATCACAATTAATTAATCTAGATACTCTTCAAGCACAAACAAATCTAGAACAAGCCAAACATGATTCTATTTTCGTTGCGGGAGCTAGACCTGCTATCATGTGGATATGTGCCTTTGCTTTGGCATGGCAGTATATCCTAGCACCAATGGCATCATGGGGTTTGGCTATATGGTATCCTGTAGTTACACTTCCAGAGCTAGGCACTGAAGAGCTTACGGGGCTTGTTATGGCATTACTCGGATTGGGGGCAGCCCGTTCATACGAGAAGGCTAAAGGTGTAGCTAGAAACAATATGTCTAGATGAATAATGTAATATGATAACTAAAGTTACACCAACACACACTAAAGATTGGTACATTAAATGGGTAGCATCCCTCTTCGTTGTAATAGGAGTGCTACTCTCTGCTAATAACATATACCCATATAATTTAATGTTTCATTTTATAGGATTAACTGGCTGGCTTGTTGTATCTATGATATGGAATGACAGGGCATTGCTTATGATTAACTCTGTATCATTAGCTATTTTAGCAAACGGGATTATACAATATTATGTTAAATGAAAAACAAGAAAAATTTGCACAAGCATATGTACTTAATCACAATGCTACAGATGCAGCAAAGACAGCAGGGTACTCTGATAGGTCAGCATATAACCAAGGTTATAGACTGCTCCAAGAAGAAGCTGTTAAAGAAAGAATTGAAGAGTTATCAAGAGAACTGAGGACAACAGTAGATGTTGTATCAGAGATTGAAAAGCAATATGAGTTTGCTAAAGGACAAGGCCATGTCAACAGTGCTATTAAAGCTCTTGAGCTATTATCAAGAGTTAGAGGCAACACTGCTGATACAGGTAAGAGTGTAGGTAAAGACGAACTTGTAACAATGATAGTAGGATGCTTACAAGTTTTAGGTAAGGAAGAGGTTGATAAGATTATGGCTAAGTGTACCTTTGACTAAGGTGGTTTAGCCTTGAGAGAAATCATTTTTGAGAAAAAGAACTGCGTAGTTTCTATAAGCTCATAAATAATTTTATTTCTCCTTTTCTACAGGGGGATGTTTTCCGTTGTGCATGTGAGCTAATTTAGACACTTCGTCTTTTAATTGTTTTATCTCAGCAGCAACAGTACCTTTTCTTTTATTTTCTATAGCTAAATTATTTGGACTAAGTATGTCAGATAAAACTCCAATTTGTTGACGAAGAACTGAAACATTTTGTTCGGCTGTATCTAACTCTCTATTTAATTCATCTATATGTTTTTTAATTTCTTCTTGACCAGATTTTAGAGTAGCAACCTGTGAACGTACCAAGGCCCATGCTCCTGATAAAGAAGCTATGACAGCACCAAGTTGAAACAACATTCTAACATCTAGTTCCATTACTTATAGCTCCATACCCAAGGTCTACTATTAGATTCTTGATTAGACAAATCGTCAATATGTATAAATCTTGAATCATGGTTTCCTCGTTGAGCAACACCAATACCTGTCATACCATGTTTGAAAGCTAATTGTATTATATCATAAGCAAGTTTACCCATACACTGTATGTCTACCGCTCTTCCTTGTGTATGTGAAGAGTTAGGAGCGCCACCTATAGCACTGTTATGAGCCGGGTGACGATAAGCAGATGTTATAATAAGAGGTCTGCCAATCTCTTCCCTTAAATTATCTAACTTATGCATGAAGTTATCATCCATTCCATACTCACCTGTTCCCTTACAAACAAGTTCGTCATGAGTAAAGTATTTCCAATTAGACATTTTATTCCTCTCTAATAGCAGTGCCATATAGCTGTTGGTAAACTCTATTTATATCTTCAATAGGTAGAGGCGCACCAGTAACAAACCTTACTCTACCTCCTAAAGTTTCACTGATACCATCTGGAATAAACATATTAGCATCAGCAGCATTAATAAGTCTTTCTGCACCAGATGGTAAGTCTCTACTAAATTGTTGTGTTAAACCTCTATTAAGTCCAGTCCTAAAATCTTCTTGCAGAATGTCTCCATAAGCATCTAGCGTAGACTGTAACTTTCTAAACTTTGAAAGCTTTTGTTGTTGTCCTTTTACATAAGCATCATATACTTGATCAGGAGTTTGAGCTTCATAAGAACTAAGGCTTTGATTTACATATCTACTAGAATTTTGAATGTCCTGTACAACAGGAAGAATATTCCTTCTCATACCTTGAGTAAGATCAAGTCTAGATTTTCTTAATCCAAAAAATTCTTCAAGACCATCATATCCCGTAACACCTGCAGCACCAGATACTAGCCCACCAGTAGGTGTGGAGTATCCATATTTAGAAACTTCAGTTCCAGTTGGATCAGATAAAAATGAGTTAAGTGTAATCCCTTCTTCACCTAATTCTTTAGCTTTAGCTTGTTGAAAAGCAAGTCTATTTCTTAAAAATTTAACAAAGCCCGGTTCAAATAATTCTGCTGATCCTATAGCTATATTTTTAAAAGTATCTCCTATTTCTGTAGGAGTTTCAAAATCTTGACCTCCACCTAGAGCATCTAAAAATCCTTCTGTAATCATAGATGTTCCTAAAAATGGACCAAGCATTTGATCAGATAATTGCAATGTTAATTTAGCCGCATCATCTGTTGTAAACTCTTGACCATCAGAATATAGTTTATCTACAGCCCTATGCAATGTTCTGCCACCTATCTTTAAATATTCAAAAGGATCAAGAGGACCAAGATCAACATAGTCAACTACAGTATTACCTCCTGCTAGTTTAAATGGACTTAAAAATATTTTAGCTGAGTGGGCTGAGTAGCTAGGAACAAGATCATTAATAGCATTCTTTTGATCATCTGATATACCAAAGAGGGATTGGCTATAGTCCGCTGCCATATCACCACCTATTCCAGCAACAGTTATGCCACCAAGTCTTTTCATTCCTTCAGCAACTAATCTAGGATTATTAGAGGCTAAATCTTGCATAGTATATTTTACTAGATTTTTAGTAACTCGCATCATCTCTGCAGGAAAAGCTAAGAAGTCACCAACAGGCGCACCTCTAAGTTTTTTAAATCCTCTAGGAACAAGATTATAGTTAGGCATTAAGTCTCTTGTTCTTTGTGCAGCAAGCCTATCTAATTCATCAGCACTAATATCAGGCAAAGCTTTCTTTAAATAATTTTTAGTTTTTTCAAAATGAATAACTTTAAAATAATCATCTTCTGCTTGGTATAATTTGAATAGTTTATCGCCACCAGTTCTGTTTAAAATCTTTTGACCTAAACCATTTGGCTGTAGTTTAAACGCATCACTAGCCACCTGTCTAATAATATTAGCAGTAACACCACTATCTATAATTCCAAGTTCTTGATATTTAGCTACATTATCAGCTAACTCTTTTGAACTAACATTTTTAAATTTAGAACCTACTGCATCTGCAGCTTCTTTAAAACCTTTACCACCAGAGACCATGCCATTCGCAGCCATAAGTACTGTGTTACCCATCATATTTCTAAAATGTGTAGCTGGATTACCAACAGTCTTTGACAATTGTGAAATAGATTTACCTTTTAAAAATGTTCTAACTACACTATTAGGATTAGCTCCAAAGAATCCATCTTGATCAAGAGCATCTTTAACTATTTTTTGATAATTTTTATTTGCATATAATCCTTCTAATGGATTTTTAAATGCTCCACTATTTACACCTGAAACAATACGAGATAATCTTTCTTCACCAGCTTCACCTAATGATTTAAGTCCGGCCTCTGGTTCAGGAGAAACAACTCGCCTTCCTATTCCTTGCACACCTGCTCTTGCTAAATCATTAGCATCAAGATGCCTTCTAATACCATCAAGATATTCATACTCTGCTTTAAATACAGAAAGTTTTTCTAATGTATTTTGAAAGTTTTTAAATGGGTCTTTTACTTCACCCCATAGTTCTCTAATTTCAGGAGGAATATCTTTACGTTTTCTTGTAGACTTACTTGTACTACCTGTGCTTTCTCTCATTTTATCTAAAAATTTAAACACACCTTCTGCTTCTGAGCCACCTCTACCAGCAACCAAATCTTTTAAAACAGCACCAATATTTTCTTCTGGAATGCCTTCAACATTTCTTAAATAAGCAGCAGCACTTTGTTTTATATTATCTGGTATATCTTCAAACTTATAATTAGGATCATCAAAAGCTCTATATGATCTATTTAAATATGTTCCTATATTTTTATCTATTTTAATTTGTAGTTCACTACCATCTTTTAAAAAATTATCTTTTATAAAAGCAGACAACTTATCAATTTCATTTCTCATTTCATCTACAGTATTAGAAGCAAATGTAGAGTCTGCTCTTAATGTAGCCTTTGCAGTTTCGTCGCCAGCTAAAGCTTTATTGACTACATTTTCTAAATAGTCAGTATTATACAAATTTTTGTCTTTTAATTCCTTTTCTAAAGGTTCATTAAATCCTCTTATCTTTGTAAATGTTGCGTTTGCAGCACCATCTTTTTTAACCGCAAGCTCAAGCATAGTTTCATCTGTACCACCAGTTGCAGTTAAATATCTACTAAAAGGTACAATTTCATTTATTTTAGGACTAACACTTTTAGTAAGTGATTTTAAAATTTTAGCACCGCCAACAATTGTGCCTCCAAGAATACCCTCTAATGCTAAGTTATTAACAAGCTGATCAATAAATTGTTGTTCTTCTGGATCATCAAGATCAATAGTACGACTTCTAATTTTATCTAAGTATTCTTTTGGTAAAAGTTCATTGTCAACAAGAATATTAGCTATGTTATCTTCTGGTCTTTCATAAGCTGAATAAGTAAGATTAGCTGTACCAGCACCTGCAACATTTCTACCAATTTTTCCTAGTCCTCCTAACTTGCCTAGTTTAGCAGCACCTGCATAGGGAATAAGATATGATCCAATCTCCGCACCTATATTACGGATATCACCTGTTAAGCCCTCTCCATGATAAGGATCAAATGTTTCTTGAAAAGTTCTTTTAACTTCATTAGGTATATTTGCACCAATGTCATCAGCAAAGTTACCTATAGTACTAGATACTGACTCTGGCAAGATCATATCACCAAGCTCAACAACACCTGTAGCTGCTCTACCTAAAGCAGATGTAAACATGGCTACAGGTGCAGGACCAAATCCTTCTGTTGGATCAACTTCACCTTTTTCATACTTATCAAAAAATGAATCGTATTCTTTATAATACTCATCAGGATTAACACCGTAAGATTCTATAATACCTTCAACTTGTTCAGGTGCTACATCATCTCCAGCAATTTTATTTTTAATATCATGAAAGGTTTGAGTTCTAAAACTTATGCCCATATATATTTATCCTTGTTCATCAGAAGCTTTTTGAGCTTTACCTATTTTAGCTCTAGCTGCGTCTATTGTTGCTTGAGTAGTTCCAGCTTCTTTGCCCCGTCTACTGCCTGTCCTTGCTAAAGATAAAGCAAAAGCATTTGCAGTATTAACAGCAGATGTTGGATTAACACCTTCATTTAATAAAGTTGTAAATCTATTATATACCTGTAACTTTTGAAAAGGTTCAATTGTTAAGTCGTTTATACTTTTTACTAATTTATCATATGCTTCATTACCATCTAAACCATACCTATTTGCTATTCGTTCAGCTTGGGCTTTTGCTGATCTTAAATTATTTTCAGATTCAAGTTTACTTCTTTCCATATCAAGTTTAGTTTTAGCTAAATTAATATTAAGCTTATCTTTTAAGATATCACCCTCAATATCTTTAGCTGCTCTGCTTTCTTTTCTAAAGTCACTTTGTATATTTTTTAGTTCTGCAATAGAAGGTAGTGTAGCCTGATTTAGCTTTGCAAGAACCCCACCGGGTCCAGCTTTACCAGCAAACCTAGCTGATGTTGCAGCAAATTCTGCAAATAATCTTGCTTCTCTAGCCTCTTCTGCTTCAGATAATCTTTCAGCACCCTCTCCTTTTTTCTTTTCTAAGAAAGATAGATAGTCACTAAATGCTGTATCAAGCTCATCATAACTATCTGATAAAGGAGTTCCCTCTTTATTTACAAGATTATTTAATTGTTTTGGGTCTAAAACAGATTTCTCAACTTCAGCAGATTTAATAGCTGCATTTGCAGCTTTTTCTATATTAGCTTCTTTTTTAATTACTTCAGATGATTCTTGCGGACCAAAAGCTGCATCATCTGCTAGTACATCGCTACCTACAACATCTCTGTTATCAATCATTTTAGGTAATTGTCTTGTATCTGCTATGCCACCCGGTAAAGGTGCAGCAATTTGAGTTAATGCTTCTTCACCTAAAGATTTTTTTCTACTTACTTCTCCACCCGCCAAAGGTGTTGAACCAAAAGGTGCAAATATATCTTGTTCTTGTTGAGTAAGATAATCAACTGTTCTAGAAGTTGGTATTTGACCTGATCCTAAACCTTCATCTACTTCTGTTATTGATGGAGGATCAACAGCTATACTTAATGGAACTGTTGGTGTAGCTTGAGCAGCTATTAACTCTTCAAGAGAACCAACAGGTTTAGCTCTTGCTGCTAATGAAGAATCTGAACCTCTAACAGTTCTAGGTGTACCAATAAGACTAGAAATTTTTTCTAAAAAATTAGCACCTACATTACGAATACTACTATCTCTTTGTTCAGCTTCTAATGGAGTTGGTCCCGATGGTGCTGATATACCTACTGGTCTACCATACATTCTCACATTTGGAATATTATATTGTCTAGTATTATTTTGATGTCTTTCTAAACTAGCCAAGCCACCTCTAATTTGTCCACCAGATTGACGAGGTACTACCTGACCACCTGCTTTATTCTTAAAGCCACCCAAGGCACCAAAGATACCAACGCCTGTACCAAGTGTACCAAGAAGCTGTTGACCAAAGCTAGGTTGTGGTGTTTGTTGAGTTGTAACCTGATACGTTGACGGGGAGAATGGATATGCATTTACAAGAGCATTATACTCTTGTAATTGACGTAGTGGAAACTCTCTTTGTTCTATAAAGTCTCTCTCAGCTAAATTTAGTGCAGCTTGTTCTTGGGCTTGTTGAGCTTCACCAACACTAGAAAGCAATGCAAGTTCTCTTGCAGCTTGTGCAGGAACAGCTTCACCAAGACTTGAAAATAATCCAGCACCCGTTAATTGTCTTTGCTTTTCAGCTTCAAAAGATCGTTGAGCTTGTTCAAAAGCTGTAGCTAAACCTTTACTTTCAATATCATCAAGCTGACGTTGCAAGTTTCTTTGTGCTTCAGCCTCAAGAATAGCTGCTCTTGACCCGCCAAATGATCCAGCACCTACAGCCTCTGCTCTTAGTTTAGGTTCAATAACACTTTCAAACTGTCTAACAGTTTCTCTTTTAGCTTCATCAATAACTGGCCGATATACATCTTGTGTAAATCTTTCAAAATCTTCACCAGTAAAACCTAATGATCCAAGCCCAGCTTTTTCTTTAGCCTGTTGAAAGAACTGGGGTGATCTACCTAAGTCAGTTGAAGCAAGTCCCTGTCTTCCTAACGCTGCAAGACCAGTAAAAGCTTCTTGCTGTTCAGGAGCAAAGTCAGCAATTCTTGGACCAGTAAACTGATCGAAAGCTCTAAGCTGTTGAACAGTATCACCTGTATCTGGGTCTGTTGCATCTTCAAAGAACTGCGCCCTACCCGCTTCTAATACATCTTGAATAAAAGGTTTAGTTATATTAAACCCTTCATTTGTTAATGCTCGGGCTGAAACAGCAGTAGGACCACCGCCAAACTGTCCTGACCCACCAAAAACATTTGCTAATACACCCATTCTATTTTCTCCATTAACTCATTAATGATTGAAGAGCTTTACCACCATCCATCTCTGGAGGTTGCATATCTCTACCATATTTTTCTTTTCTAAATTCACTGATAAATTCATCCATCTCATCTGCACCATCATCAGGATTACCATTCCCAATCATAGCCATAACATCAGCAGGTACAACATATTCTTTAGGAGACACTGCTAGAAGACCACCACCTTTAATTTCCATTATCTGATTATCTTCCATGCCATGTCCATCACCAGCTACAATACCTTCAAAGTCTGGGCTACCACCAGCAGCTAAACCAACAAGCCCTCCCTGTGCAGCAGGAACAAATTGAGTGGGACCAAAGAACTCAAAGCCTCCACCTTCAATAGCCCTACGTCTAGCTTCTGCTGCTGTAAGACCAGCACCAGTACCACCAAATTCGCCAACTCTTCTACGAGCAGAGACCCTTCTACGAGCTATAGGTGCAGGAATACCCTGACTAATAAGTTGTTGTGCAGCTTCTTCCTCTGCCATGCGTTGAGCTTCAATAGCATCTACAAGGCTAGTAGCTTCAACAGAGGCTAACCCTCTACCTAAATCTCCAAATATAGCACCAGTATCTAATTCTCCATAAAGGTCTCTATATCCGTCTGGAATTGCTTTAAAACCTGCTTGTAAACCATCTTTACTAGCTGCTGCTTTAGCAGGAGCAAATCTATCAATATATGCTGCTTCTCCTGTACCTGCATAAGCTTCCTCTGGAACAAAAAAATCAGCAGTTAGTTGTCTTTCTGCAGCTAATCTTGGAATTTGTTCAGCATTTAGTCCAGCCATACCCAGCCTGCTTTCTATTGGACCTAAATTTTTAGTATCTTTAAACTGTTCTTGTGCTTTATTATATACTTCTAAAGAAGTAAGAGGTCTACTTGTTTTTGTTAGTATCCTGCTAGGTAAATTAAAAACATTACTTGGACTTGAAATAGCTGCTAATTCAGCAGTTGTTCGGTTATTAAGTGCATCAGGTATACCCGGTAAAGAACCAGTTTTTTCTCCTAAAATATCTTTATACAACGGATCATCAAGAGGTATAAGTTCGTCATAATCAGTAATATCAATATCTGGAACTCTGTAACCTTCAGAATCAATCAAGTTAGTGGCGGCTTTATCACCTCCAAAAAGATATGGTCTCTTAGCTCTAGCTTTTGATAATTCTCTAGCTCTAAGATATTGTCTTTCCCTTGACTCTTTTATATAGTCATCACTATCTTTAATTCCTAAACGCTGATCATTTGGTCCTAAAAATTCAGCTAATTTACCAGTACCGTATTGCAAACCACCAGACACAATACCAGAAGATAATGAATCACTTAAACTTCTAAATGGTAAAGAGCCTAATGCTGTACCTGCACCAGATAAAATAGACTTAGTAGCTAGAGGACTAAGACCTAACTGTGAGAAAGCAGGACCAGCAATAGCAGGTAAAGCAATAGAAGCTATAGCAGGAATAATATTTTCTGGTTTAAAGTAATTTTTAACAGCAGATTTAACAGTATCAAATACATCACCTAAGAAATACTCAGGCAATCCAGTATCAGGATTAATAGACATTAGACCAGATTCTTGAAGTCTTCTAACTTCTGGTCTTGTCATGTGTACAAGTTCTGTATCTCCTCCTCTACCTTGTAGAGCAAGAAGAGAAGCTACACCACTCTGTGGTGCTTGTCTATTAATAAATACTGCCATAGTTCCTTACCTGCTGTGGTTGTGCATAAAATGATGCTGGTTGCATAGCATTAGTATAATAGTTTGTTGATCTTAACCCATCGGGTTGTTGTTGACCTTTTATAAACTGTTCAGGTCTTTGAGATGGGATTGTTTCTTCTGGTATTGACATACCTTTATTTACTACATCAATAAGAGTAGGTTGTTTATCAATTAAATCTTGTATACCCCCACCTGTTTGTGCAATAGTTCTACCGGGAGTAAAAACAAATGGTCTTCTTCTTATTCTTCTTAAATCACTTGTATTATTATTAGATGGTAAAACCTCTTGTTGAGGTCTAACTTCTAATGGGTTTCGTAAAACACTAGCAATACCTCTAGGTCTTTTTGGGTCTGGCTCGGCATCAGTATTAAAATTAAAGTCATCAACCGGATCAGAAGCAGGAACTGTAGGGGTTGTATCTACTGTCTGTGGAGATGATGCTGAAATAGGAGATTGAGCAGGTGCTGGACCTATATCAACACCCATTGTACTTAAAGACTTATTAGCTACAGATCGAACTTCACTTATAAAATCTTGTGTATTTAATCCTAAATTATTTGCAATATCAGCTAATCCTCCTTTGAGAGAATCTATACCTAAATCTATTGCCTGTGCAGTAGGTGTGAAAGCTGTTGCAACATCTGTTAAACCAATATTTCCTGCTAAAGATGCTACTTCACTTAGAGGATTTTGTGTATTTAATCCTAAATCATTTGCAATACCTGTAACGTCTGCAATAGTTCTACCTGCAAATCCAGCAAAAGGATTTACAACATCAATTATATCTGCTATAAATTCTCCCGGTTTAAATCCCCTAAAACCAAACTGATCAAATTCAAATCCTAAAAATTCAAATGGGTCCATTATTTCACCTATAGTGGTATCGAAACCACCAAAAGGGTCTTGTCCATATTGACCAATTTCACCCGGATCAAGTCCTGATAGATCATCACCAAAAGGATCATCTGTAGTTGGTCCTAAACCACCCTCTACTCCACTCTGAGCATCTGTAGCTGGATCAGATATCCCAGTATCATCTGATTGACTTGTGCTATTTGGAACCTCACCTAAAGGACCACTTGGTCCAGAAGGACTATAAACAGAAGGAGGAACAGATGGATCATCATCTGAACTATCACCACCTCCACTATCACCACCTTCACCAAAACAAATAAACTTTTGCAAAGGTTTTTCTATCTCATTCCAAGGTTTATCTAATCCTAAAATAGTAGATAAACTATCAGACCATATTCTATTTTGTTTTAATTCAATCATTGTTTTACCCAACTAATAAAATTACCCGCTAAATCTAGTTCCCACCATTTAACTTTATTAGTATACTTATGAGGATAACAGTGATGGTTATTATGCCATCCCTCTCCAAAATTTAAATAAGCCAACCACCAAATATTATTAGATACATTATTACCTATAAAATTTGCATAGCCTAAACTTTTATGACAGAAGTAATTTGTAAAAGCTTGAAGTATCATAGTTATCATTGAAGGTATAATAAACATAAAATATAAAGCTTGAATACTTATAAAACTTAATCCTGCAATATAAGTTAAGATACAAAGTAACCAATATTTATGAGTAAATTTCATAAATTTATTTTTACCAATATCTGTACATTTTCTTAAAAGATCATTAGAAGATATTTTATATCTTAAAAATAACATATCAAATAAATTTAAATATTTTGGTGAGTGAGGATCATTAATACCATCTGCTTTATCATGATGATTTCTATGAATACCAACCCAGCCAATAGTGCTACCTGTCCCAGAAATAACACTAAATATTCCACATAAATATTTTATCCAAGAATATTTAAACTCAAAAGATTTATGAGTCCAATACCTATGATTACCTACAATAATACCAAGACCATTCATGCAGGAATACATCAAGATAGCTGCTAAAACCCATAGCCAACTAAAATTAATAAATGGAATAAAAGCTATAGAAGTTAATATATTTATAGCTAATAATATTCTTATTGATGTAAATCTGCTTGTTAGCATTTTGAAGGATTCTCCACTACATATCTGTGATTATTTTTTCTAAAAGTTCTCATATACTTTCTATTAACATGACCAAATTGTTTTAAATTTTCTTTTTTAATTTTTCTAATAGCTTCTGGACCTCCTAAACAAACAAAATGCATATACCAAAATATATCTCCACATCTCCATTCATTTGGCTGTAATCTTCTATTTGATTCTACAAAAGCTTTTTCAACTTCTTTATTAATAAATGCATATGTTAAAAATCCTGAATCAAAAATTTTATATTGTCCTAGTTTAACTGGAGGAATAATAAATCTTTCTAAGTGCTGCAGTGTATAATGTTTATGATTTTCAGATTGTAATAAGTATTGACATATAGTTACAAAATCTTTATTCTTATCTTTCATTAATTTAAATCATGCCAAGAAGTTTCTGAGCCTAAACTAACGTAGCCAACAAACTTCCCCCGAGGTGCTACATAAACAATATTACCTGCTTGTGGCCTTCCTATTTCTGTTACAGTAACTACTGTAAGAATATTTGTAGAAGGTTTAGTTTCTTCTTGTATGTCCCTTGTTTGTAAGTCTGATATTAATTTTGCTCCCCATTCTGACATAGTATCATAGAGATTGTCAACCTCTGAATCTACAAAGCGAACGAACTTAGGTAACTCTGGATATCGTACTGGCATTACCTAAGTCCGTCCTCTTGTAAAGAAAGTCTTAAAGAGCCATATCTCCATTCGGTCCCGCCAGTACCATCACAAGAAACTCGAACGATAGCTTGCCTTCCTCTTGCCCTTAAATCAACCTTCTTTGTCTCTGATGTTATTGTAAATGGTCCTTTTGTAATTGCATCATTTACAGGAAAGTTTTGTGCGATAATACTAAATTGAAGATTACCATTGTTTAATGTAAAGTCAGGAATAAGTCTATCCATAAACATTATTTCATTTCCATCTTCAATATCAAATGCTGCTGATTCAATAAATGAATTTTGAGCTTCTCCATTAGCTGTAAAGATACCTTCTGGTTCATTATCAATAAGAAAAGATGAAACATCTGTAGTTATAGTATTTCCAAAAACATCTTTATCTTCAAAGGTAGTATATGTAGTTGTACCAAAAGACCATGTTTTTTCTAGTGGGTTATATAAAACATATTTATCTGGTTCATTAGAACTAGCAGAACAATATAACCATATAATTTCTTTAAACTCAGAGTTAATACCTGCAAAGACTTTATCTTCTGCATTACGATTAAAATCATCAAATATAAATCTACGAACTGTACAATCTAAATTTCTAACTTGACCATCAAATGCATAGAAGTTATCCTTGCCCATCCAAATTGAAACACCATCAAAGTCAACAGCAGCATGTGGTCCTATTAAACCACAGTTGGTTCCACCCGGTTGAAACCTAAAAGTAAAGGGTGGACCAGTAAATGTCATTAACCATATAGCATTATCAGTCCAAATATTAACTGCATTTCTTGATCTAACTGCCCCTACAACTTCTGTACCATCAGTAAGAATATTTTCACCTGCCGTACTATCTTGATCAGTAGGTGTCCAGTTATCATAGTTATTTTGATCTGACCATCTAACTAACATAGGATTAAAATTACCAGTTCCAAATTCTGTAGAACCAAAAGAAATAAGGTGTCTATCATTAGGTGATATTAAAATAGAATTATTAACAGAAGGTGAAGCACTAATAAATGTGGCTCTATCAGGATTAGACTCAATTGTAGTATCCCACTTATATATTCGTCCACCCCTTCGACAAGCTATAAGGTCTTCCCCAAATGTATCTAAACTCCACTGTGTATTTCTAGTAATAATATTAGATGCTGATGATGGTTGATTCCATGCTCTAACACCTGTTGTAGAAGTTCCAGCATTATAAATACCTGCACCATAACCTAAGTTAGTAATAGCGGTTATAGTGCCTGTAGGTAAAAGATATTTTAATGTGGCAGTTCCTACATCATTTTGAGTAGATTGGGCAGCAGTAGTAGTTTCAAAATGAAACCTATGTGCATTAATAACAGACACAGCAAATGTTTTACCGCTTAAATCTTGATTACCTCCAATAGATGTTGAAGATGTAAAGGTTACAAAATCTCCTGTTTCAGCACCATGAGATGATACAGAAACAATAATAGTAGTTTGCGATGCAACAGTGTAGAAACCTCTATTCGTACCAGCAATTGTAACAACTGCGGAAACATTAGTTCCTACACTAACTTCTTTAACTGGTGTAATATCTATATTATTACTATTATTATATGCAAATAATTTTTTTTCAGTACCAAAAGCAGCAAATTTAAAAGAATCATTATCAGCCCATGCTATTAAATCTCGTCCAATTCCATCAAAAGCAGTATCAACTCTTTTAACGTAACCTCTTAGATTTTCAGGGCGACCTTGCCTAAACCGTACTTTATCAACATTATACCAAGAACCCTCTTCTGCATATTCAGTAGATTCTCGGTTTATGCCCGGTTTAAAATTTAATTTTACAAGTCTTGAATTAGTTGACATATGTTTTTATCCTAATGAAGAAACAAAAACAGTATCAATTGCTGATACGCCTCTAGCATTATATACAAGTAAATCTACAGAATTTACAGATGTAGACATAGTAGGTGCTGTGCCTCCTTGAAAATTATAAGCATTACCAAAGGCTAATGTTCTACTGCCAGTACCATCTTGTATAACGTATATATGCCCTGTTTGTCCAGCAACAGCATTTGATGGATTTTCTAAAGTTCTATTACCACCAAGACTAACAACAAAGTTAGTACCTGTAGCAAAGTCAACAGCAATAGAAGCGGCATCAGTAAGAGTTACAGGTGTACCTGCTACTTGTTTAATAAATGTAGCTTTATTAATAGTAGCAACGGAAACAGAAGCTGCAACAACTTGTGGTAAATGAGCCTGTGTAATAGAAACAGATGTTGCAAAGCCAACTGCAGATGTAAATGTATTTGTATTTGTAAAAGTATTAGATGAAGAAATTTCGGCAACACCGGATAAGTTTAATCTATCACTCATAGAATAAACAGATACCGCATCAGAGAAAAAGATGCCAGCAGCAGATGTATTTACTGTTACACCTGAACCACTAGCAGTCTTTATTGTAATAGACGAACTACTTTGACGAACAGTTTGATCATTAACAATATAAAATTTTGACTTAGTGGGTACAATAATATTAATATTTGAAGAAACAGTCCCTACAAATTCAAGCATAGCCGATCTAGCTTGATCAGCAGCACCATTGGATTCGGTTAAAGTAATATCCGCTGAACTACAAGAAATTAAAGTATACCCTGCAATAGCAGAATCAACAAGATCAATAACCTCATTGTTAAGAATCAATCCCCAATTATTAGGATTATCCCCATCTCCTTGCTTTGTAAGGCGTATATTAGTTGTATATGTACTTGCCATTATTAAATTCCTTTATCTGGTATTCCAGCCGCTACTATGTAACCTACTAATAAACTATTTCTAGGTGATCTTACTTTCATTATTAAAGCTTCTGTACTTTTGTAATCTTTATAGCTTGCTATAATTTCATCTACTTTAAATATTACAGGTGGGTTAATAGATATACAATCATTTGTAAGTTGTTTCTCTGCAATTTCATTTAAAAAATATTCTCTACCTTTAGAGTCAGCAAGAGAAATCTCCATTATGTCTTTTTCTTTTTTACATATAAAAAATGCTGCTACCGTATCACCCTTCTTCCAATTTTCTTGTGCAGTAGAACAACTGGGCAGTATTGTAAAACAAGCAGCAAGAGTTAAAATAGTTAATAGTTTCATTTGTTATACATCAGGATGTCTAGG
>Ga0098038_1000031_pt1 | contig 56223 bp, 71 predicted proteins | sample 5B_taG_FD_75051 | JGI IMG/M metagenome (GOLD analysis project Ga0098038, IMG submission 75051) | Marine viral communities from the Subarctic Pacific Ocean - 5B_ETSP_OMZ_AT15132_CsCl metaG | ecosystem: Environmental > Aquatic > Marine > Oceanic | place: Pacific Ocean | collected 2015-01-08 | reverse complement strand
TTAGTTTCTTTTTCTAAACTAATATATATCTCGTTACCTACTGGCGTAAAGTTTTCGTACTTCTCTTTAATTTGCATAGGTCTCTATAGATAAATCATATTCTAAAGTAACATCGTGCTCAGGGAATGACTTCCATATTCTAATCATTCCTCCAACCTCAACATATACGTTGTATCTAATCTTGCCGTAAGTCTCTTGCCACTGACTGTCAATAATAATATCAACAACCTCTATGTCTCCAGCAGGAGTTCTCATCTTTTGACCTATAGCGTAAGACAGTCCTTGTTTGAAATCACCTTTAGTAATCTTACGAATCAGTGCTCTTGTCTTCTCCATTTTTATTTTTATTTATAATTTTAATAACTTCATCTATTAATCCTTCCCCATCTACACCGTGGTGCTCTAGGTAAAGGTTATATAACTTATCCTGTAGTGACGAAAACTTAGCGGCTTCCATTGCTGTACAGAAAACATACCCGTCAAAATCTAGCTTGTCGTTTATAGTTTGGTCTATGGAAATCATAAGACCAAAATCAAAGTCCAAGTTCTCCGAGTACATCGTGGATAGTAATCTGATGATTAGTTCTATTCTTTGTGAATCGTCTAGATTCCCGTTCAATCTTTCTACTAATTTGTCTAACATCTTCTTTTAGTTCTTTAAGGGTTCCGTTATTATCTATTATACCATCTAGCAACCCCCTAGTCTTTACCGCCCTTCTTAAAGCCTTCATAGTTAGCTCGTCATTATCGTAAACCAACCTATCAACATGGTAAAAGAATACGTTAGCATTAGAAAAAAGCTTCATAGATAAAACAAATTCTACCTCTTTACATCTCCTAACATCTGTAACTACTAAGTTAGGTGTGCTATCTTTTAAAACAAATAGACCCTCATTCCAGTAATCATCAAAGGCTTTATTAATCCAGTAGTTTAGACCCTTAGATATTCTCTTAGCCTCACCGTAATCAATCAAGCCTTGTCTATGCTTTTCCTTAAACTCTCTATCTTCCTCTTCAGCACAGTAAGTTATTCCTAAGTCAGAGTAGTATTCTTCTTTAAGCTTATCAGCAAAAGCAATTCTCTTATACCCATCCTTAGCAAGAAGCTTGGCAACGGTATCCTTACCGCTACCAGCCTCGCCAATAAGAAAAATAATATTACTCACTAGTAACGAAAGATACTAGTTCTTTAGCTTCTCTGATAGCTTCCTTAGAGTTCTTAGCATAACCACCAGAAACAACTAAGTGTAGGCAGTCAATACGCAAAGCCTTTCTTTCAGCACGCTTCTGCATCAAAGCGGCAGCTTGCATTTTTTTAATCTCAGCATTCTTGTCTAGCTCTAATGGCTTAGCTTGTGTGAAGTCTACTTTGTTTGACATAATAAATTGTATTAAATTAATATACTCCAAAATTAATAAAATATACTACTCAAATGACAGATGTTAATAAGATTCATATATCTATTTATATATAGCATATGCACGTAGCATTGCTATTAGCATATGCTCGAGCATTAAGATTCTATGAGTCAATAAGTTACGGGGCTTCTAGGTAGCATTTTAGCATTTTGCGACATATATATATAATATATACTATATAATATATATGTTGTAAGTAGGTAAAAAAGGGCGGCACGTACAGAGATTTGGCATTATATATATATATACACACGTACAACGCATAACAGAAACCCGATACCTGTACCCGTGTACCCACGTATGCACGCACGCACATAGGCACGCACATACACGCTTGCGCTCACGTACACACACGCACACACATGATGGGCGCATGCACATGACACGCATAGGGGCGCGCACACGCACGCACAACAATGGAACTAGTAGATACTACCTTTGCAAAAAGATATGCCTTTACACGCCACTAGAGTACGCCTAGATAGACAGACAGACGGCACAATACACCCCTCACCAGATACGGCACTAGATACCAGTAAAAAATCTACCTTTGTAACTTGTTGGCTTTCAACAACTTATAAAGTTTTTTTAATCTTTTTACGTTTTTTGTTTGGTAGTTAAAAATAAATTCCGATATTTGCACCAGCAATTGAGGGAACGACCTCATGGACTGCACTAGATTGACATCTTGATTACCACTAGAGAAGGTCGGATTTTCCGACTCACTAGAAACAGCACTAGGTTAGTACCTACCTACGGGAGTAGGGATAGAACCGAGAACGCCTAGAGTAACGCTGGAGTAAAGTGAAAGTTTTTTCAAAATATGTTTGGTAGTTTCAAAAATTTGTCTTATCTTTGCACCAGCAAAAAACATAAAAGGTCACGCAAGTGAGTACATTATCTGACTCAGTAATTACTAGATAACTGTATATTGGAACACATAAGACGTCATTGGGAGAGGTACGCTAGGTTGGAAACTAGGGCTGAACTCTGGCGAGTACAAAAAATGCCCGTAATTTTTTATCGTTTTAAGGCATAGGTGTAAACGATAGCTACCTTACTGCAAGGGAGCAGACCAATGGAGATGGTCTATAATTAGCAAGGAACTAGGTGGACTAGATGACTAGGTGTAATCTATTCGTTGTTGGAGGTCGGACTATCCGACTTGTCGTACCAACATACACAAGGGAGCGATACCCTTTCCACTATCTAACTAACTAAATTCAATACAATGAGCAATTTCAAATCGCAGTTAAAAACTGCAATCACATCGTCTATTCGTAACGGCGCAAAAGTAACTGAACTAATCAAGCAATCCTTGATAGGTGAAGATGGCAAATCACTATGCGAATTGGCTACTGAAAGCTACGCTAAAGCTGGAGCTAAAGGCAACAAATTCGTAGATACGCTAACCAGAACGATACGCAAAGTAACTACCCACAAGGAATGGGATGGTACACCACTAAAGATGGTAATAGATAAAGCTACCAAGGAATACTACATCACCGACCACAAGCCGAAAGTTAAGGAGGTTGATACGCTAGAGCAAATCATCAAGCTGGTTGAATCGGATGACTGCACTCTTACAAAGGATGAGTTCGCTATTATTGGGGAGGCACTTGCAAAGTGTCTTACTCCTGAAATGGCGTAGTCGGACTATCCGACCATGTTACACTGATGAGGATGGAAGTCCGAAACAAGGAAGAAGTACAGAGTATTCCTTGTCTGTAACTAAAATTATATTACTCATGAAGACAATACTACCGATAGCAAAGATTTTAATCTATTCTGTATGCGCTTGCGTTATTGCTGGCGCAGTATTCATATTCGCACTATATACTTTACATACATTCTGTAACTAGGTTTATATTAATATGGAAAATCAAGAATTAGAGAAATTCGAAAACGAAACCTATCAAAAAGAGCGAGAGGAATTTATGTCCGACAAGTGTCCTCACTGCATGGGGTACCTCAACGAGGATACCGATGAATGCGATAATAATTTTTGTGAGGGCAGGATACCACCAGAGTACAAATAGGTCGGACAATCCGACCATAAAATACACAAGTTATACTGATGAGACCTTAAAGGTTGAAACTAGACAATAACAATCAGTAGATTATGCTTGCATCCATGTAAAGCTATCCGTAGATGGTACAGGAATAGATAGTATTGATGGGCATACTACCAACTGCATCAAGAGAGATGTGATTGTCTAGTCTGTAACTAAACTAAATTTATTATGACAAAATTAGAAAAGCTTGAGAACTTGGGTTCGTTATTGGAAGACACGATAGTAACACTAGATGATTTCTTTTCAGTAAGAGTAACAGATGATGGCGCGAGGTTATGCTTTATGAGTGGGCGCAACTCCAAGCTATCATTCAGCGAGGTAATAAAAAGCATCAAAGCAATTCATATGTATACCTTTATTGACAACTTTGAGTGCAAGTGGAACGAAGAACAAGATTGGTACGAGATTAGTTACACAATGATAATGGATTCTAGTTCGGATAATTACACAGTAGAAATTACATTACACTAATATCAGGAAAACAAGGTCGGACAATCCGACCATATTAAACAATAATCATATGAAAAATAAAAAGAAAGCAATGGTAGAGTTGATAGAATACCTAGTGTTATACGTGGGTGTTGTGTCAATGGTAGGACTAATTATTTACAATTTAATTATACACTAAAGATGAATAAGTACGAATTAACACAGAAGATTACTAGGGCAATACTTATGGGACAGGACACATACGTTTTCAGTCAAGAAGATTCAGCCGATTTAACTTGTAAGCTACCAAGCCCACAAAGAGCAGGTACATACACGCAACAGGAAACATACGCTAGAATGCAAGCTAGTGCCATAGTGGAATTGTTTCAAGAAAAAGTAAACGGGTCGGACCATCCGACTACAACAAGCAATAGATATGACATACGATAACTACAAACTATCCAACCCTCAAGATGATGGGTGGACTTCTGATGAGGTTACCAGCTGTTGTGGTGCAGAACAAGAACCAGCAGGTATAAGTAGTTGTTGTGGTGCTAGATTTTGGGGACATACAGACATTTGTGGAGAGTGTAAAGAACACGCTGACGAGTGTATGATTTGTTCTGAATGCGAGGAAGATGATAGCTGTTACTCAATGATAGAGCAACACGAATACGAAGAAAATCAGCGTGAAAAATACGCAGAAATTAAGTATGAATTATAAACACAAGAGTAATGAAGATATTTATAGAAGATTACAATGGAAATGATTTATGTAGCTTTGAAGTACCTGCGCTTGAGGTTCTATATGATATATATGAGCAAGATACAATGTGGCTACAACGTCACCTGTCATCAAATAGTATGTGGAATTGCTCACTAGCAGATATAGATACAGATGAGAACGGAAATGAATACATAAGAATACAACTAGAGGTAAGACCTTTTGAAATATAATTATTATGAAGAAGAAGCAACAATTCAAGGGACAAATTCTAACGAGGACAAAAGTTAAGAATAACATTATTCACTTCTACAATCAGTCGGACAAATCCGACAGATATGATTGGTATGCAGAGGCTAACAAGTTTGCGCAGAAGCTATCAGATGATTACGACATACCACACACATCATCTTGTGGCATCATATCAGCACTAAGTCCTATGAAAACTTGGAACAATAACAAGCAATGCGCCATATCATTCCTAGAAACAGGGGATGGTAAGCACATGAAAACTTTCCAAACCAAAGCAGAACAGATACTTCAGTGCGATGGTAACGAGGAATGTATCAAAGATATACTGAAGGGTAACAAGATTATATCATTCTTTGAGAACATCCTACACCCACACAAAGCAGACAAAGTTACGATAGATAGACACGCTCTATCCGTAGCACTACGCAGGTGGGTTAGAGAAGAAGATTACGCAGGTATAACCAAAGTTCAGTACAGATTTCTGGAGGACTGCTACAAGTATACAGCTAATCAGATAGGTATTAGCCCCGTACTACTGCAAAGTTCTACGTGGGAGAGGTTTAGAAAGATTAAAACTAATTACTAACAGTCGGACTATCCGACTATAATAAATACTAAAATGACTGGACAACAAATTGAAAACTACATTAGGGAGGAGCTAAACTCTGAACCTAGACACAACTGCATAGCTTTAGCTGAAGCTATCAATCATGTGAGTAATGAGGTTGAATACGACTCATTCGCACTAATGCAACTGCTATTAGAAAACAAACCAATAGATGCGTTGCATACACATAGCTACGGATTTCACACAGCTAACGGAAGGTCGTTGATTGAAGCTATGCAAAACACTTATCACAAAGAAGTACAATTTTATATAGATTAAAAATGGGAGGAATAAGAAAAACACAGAAGATAGTTTTCTACGAAGAAGAAGGTAACGTAGAAACAAGACATTTAAAAATACCAAAGGTAATAAATACAGACATCGGCTTTCAGTTGCAGTTTGGATTTGACTACCCACCATCACCACCAGAAAGGTTTAAACCACACAGGGAGGAGGTTTATATTAAGGGTGTAAGTATCTCAGAATCAATAGGTTAATGCTCAAGCATATGCTACAAGCATATACTACTAGCATATGCTATAAATATATAAATATATGAATGTAATAAATTACTTAAAAGAAAAGGCAAAGTCCTACATACATGAAGGTAACTGGAAACTTATCACGCATAAGATTTGGATTCTTGAGGTAGCCGAGTTAATAGAGGGGTATAACTCCGAACTAATAAAAGAAAACAAAATGCTTAGGAGTAAAATCTCAAAGATTAGAAAAGCATTAGGAGATGAATTAGATAGGAAACATAAGTCGGATTATCCGACCAGTAAATAACTAACTAAATTAAATATTATGACTAGAGAAAAATGTATAGAGGTTTACAACAAGATTGCAGATGCTTTTACAAATCAATCTGGAGGAGATTACAACGACACCATGTACTACCAATGGCTTGGCGCATCAGAAGAAATGGAAGAAGCAGAAGTTGATAAAGACTGGGAGTACACATACAAAACTCTATCAGAGTGTTGGAAGTATGTAGAGCATTGCAAAAAGATTGATGACCTACAACAGAATATGCCTAACGAAATATATTGTTAATTATGAGTAAACACAGAATACCAAACGACAAGTGGATGGAGTTTATTGATGAAATAACTACACAGATGACAGAGATAACTTTTAACGAGCCATATAGAGAGATTAAAAATGATTTAGATAATCACACTAGATTTATTTTTACTGATGAAGCACAAGATTTCTACAACGAGAGATATGATGAAGTAGAAACACTACTAGAGAATACATTAGATATAACTAACGATAAATCAGAGTATTATGAAAGTTAAAATTATGCAAAGAAGTGTGTACCACAAGTACGCAGAAGTAGAGGTAGAAGTGCCTAATGATGTTAAGGATTTGCAAAATTATCTTGTGTGCAATGAGAACTTATATGTAGATAAGATAGATAAAGCCATGGGTGAAGCTAACCTTGAGTATGGCTCTGGTGTACATGATTATGGTGGTATGACAGATACACTTGCGGAAAGTGAATGGAGATATGAATCTGAAGATAAAAATGGAGGACACTTATAATATTAATTAATAAAACAGGAGGAAACTTATGAAAATTAAATTTCAATTATCAACTAGGGAGGCGTATCTCCTAGACAAATTAGAAAAGAATACGATAGGTAAATTAAAAGAAGCAACAATAAAAGTTAAAACTAAACTACAAAACATTATGGACAAACTGATGGCAAACAAAATTACACCAGAACAATATGATAAGTTGTGGGAAACAATACAAGACAGGCTAGAAGACCTGTATGACAACAACCCTGATGCTTACGACCTAGAGGACTACAACTTTAGGTTAGAGGGTAATGAGATTTATGTAGATGATATAGTAATGGGTTACGACCATAACCACTCAGCACAAATGGTGCTAAAGCTATTGATAGAAGAAGGTGTAATCAAATTAAAAGATAAATAAAATGTTAAACACTAGAAAAATTTTCTTAATACTTGCAATGGCAAGTTTAATACTATCAGTATCAATGTGGTTCTTTGGGGGCAGACAATCAGCTATCTATGTTGGATTGTGGGTTCCAACTATACTACTATTAGGTCAGTATAAGTTATGATTACAAAAGAATTTATAAAGAAACTTGACGAGGTCAGGGTTCTATTTTCCGAGTACTGTCCTAGAATATACTACTCAAAAAACTATCACGAAAACATTGAGGTTGCGTTAGCTGAGTGTGATGAAGAAACCCTTGATGACTTTATAGCTTTTGAAAAGTATTGCAAGGAAAAGGGAGTAGCTACTATAATATCTCAAACTTTTCAGCATGACATTGGTGGTCTAATGAGTAGCGATAAACATTTTTTACCCAGAGTTGCTGGGTTTAGGGAAGATTAACACACGGAGGTGCACAAAGCTGTGCGTGTAAGCACCTAAAAACGTTCTTATAGCATTGAACAACTCTACTTGAGGAGTAGAGTGGTTGTCTTTATCCCCTTCTGTATTTTTTTAATTATTATTAAAGTGGCTTGGTCGCCTGCGGTTCAGAGGGGGATGAGATAATCTTAATTGTTAATAACTTTTAAACATAGGGTATGCTATTATTGAAGTATATTTATATATTTGTAAAGCAAAATTAAACAAGTTAAATTTTATTTTATGGAAGCAAACAAAAAATTCATTGGGAAACTTATGCAAGTTCAGCAAGAACTTAAGGCTCCTAAAAATCAGTACAACAAATTTGGTAGGTACTCCTACAGAAATCAAGAGGATATTCTTGAAGCTGTTAAACCACTATTAAAATCAAGCGGACTAGCAATGACTATTATTGATAATGTCAAGGAGGTTTGTGGTATGCCATTTGTTGAGGCAACAGTCACAATCACTGATGGTGCCAGTGACATTACTTCAACAGCACAAGCTGGTATTGATGTAAACAGAAAGGGTATGGATATTGCTCAGTCATTCGGAGCTTCATCTTCTTACGCCAGAAAGTACGCACTTAATGGCTTGTTCTTAATTGATGATACCAAAGATGCTGATGCTACAAACACTCACGGAAACTCTAACAGTAAACCTAAGTCGGATAGTCCGACTGCTAAAGTAAAGATGACTCAAGAAGTTATGACAGCTATGATGGGTGCAATCAAAGAGGGTAAGGTTGATGTTGTTAAAAGTAGAATGTCGTCTTACACAATGACAAAAGCACAGAAAGATAAATTAAATAAAGCGTTATCATGAAATATATAAGTGAATTACCAAAGATACTTCGTTATCACGGAGTTAGGAAGACAGCAAAAGCTAGACAAATAGGTATTGCTCACCAAACATTTAGTCAAAAGATACTTGAACCAAACAGGTTTACTGTACAAGAAATCATTGACTTATGTCAAAGCACTCCAGAAATAAATCTTAAACCTCAAGAGATGTTTGAGTTTATAGTTGATGAGATTAATACATTAAAAAAGTTAGATAAAAGTGGAGTTAGTAAAGTTTAAGACAGACCAAGAGTATTACGCTGATAGAGAGTATGTTACAAACTCTCAGTTAGGATACCTCAACAGGTCACCTCAACATCTTCAGATGTATTATGATGGAGATGGAGACAGCTCCTCAGCACTGGAGATTGGCAGGTTAGTTCATCAATACATACTAGAACCAGAGAAAGTTTCTGAAAACGATATAGTTTGTTTTGAAGGTAGGAAGTATGGCAAGAAGTGGGATGAGTTTAAATCTAAAAACTCAGACAAGACGATATTATCTATAAGAGATTTTGAATCTATCAAGGGTGTAGTTAGCAGCTTCTTTAATAACGATGATGCTGTTGACCTTATTGCAGATGGACTGAAAGAGGTAGCAAACTGCTGGGTAGATGGAGACACCTTTGTAAAATGCAAGGGAAAAGCTGACGTTTTAAATCCTAATGGGATAATAGATATTAAAACAACAGCCAACATTGACCCTCACTCCTTCAGAAACTCATGCTACAAGTACGGATACAACAGACAAGCTGCGTTCTACTGCGATGGTTTTGGTGTTGAGAACTTTACATTTATTTGTGTAGAGAAAGAAGCCCCCTACAGGGTGGCTGTTTACGAGTGCTCTCCAGAGTTCATCGAGTCTGGAAGGCAGGAATATAAGAGACTCTTGCAGATGTACTTTGAATACTTCGTTGAGCAATCTAATGATGTAGAAGATTACTACATACAGGGCGTTCTGTAATGTTAACCGCATTAATCATTGGTATTTTTATAGGAATGTTCATAAGACAATCCTGGGTAGATAAATTTAAATGTAAACAAAATGAGAAATAGAGATGAGCACGACACTTACGTCAACAATATAGACAACCTTAACTTTATATTAGATGAGGTGTCTAAGACATTAGGTGTTCCAAAGGAGCATATGGTCTCAAGGAAGAGAAAGTCTTTTATAGTTGACGCTAGGTGTATATACACCGCTATAGCTAGGGAGTCAACAAACGAGAGCCTTGAGTCTATTGGTAGTATGATTAATAGAGACCATAGTATGTCTATACATTATTTAAAGAAGCATGATGCTTATGTTTCTACAGACCTAAACTATAGACAGAAGTATAACGACTGCTGTTATGTTGGAAAGTCTTTGGCTGAACCAGAGTTCGGTCACCGCTCCATAGTTGATAGGCTTATGATTAGAAACTCCATTCTTTCTGAGAAGTTTAGATACGAAAAGAGCGAGAAAGAAAAAGCTCAGCATCAAGTTCTTAGAATGAAACAGTTTTTAAAGAGTAGTAAAAATTACTTTGAATGCTAGAGAACAAGAAGAAATACTTCATCAATCTCAAGCATCATGGTAAAGCGATAGTCCACCTAAGAAGAAGTAAGAAGATAACAAGGACAGACTTAGATGTTGTTCTATGGTGTTATCACTACGGAGTCTTCAGTGTTCAGAAGTTTAACAAAGAGTTTGACAAAGGAATAAATAGAAGCAGACAACACATATCGCAGCTAATAGAAAAAAGATTAGTAAAAAGAAAGCAAGGGTACAAGTTAAACAACGGTGCGTTCCCTTACTATCTTACACCAAAGGGTTTAGTAGTTGCCCGTGAATACTACAGAGTTTTAAAAGGATTACAGTAATCAATTAATTAATTATTTTTATTATGAGTTCAATCATTAATGTGTCTATTAACTTAGACAAAATCGACAAATCAAAAATCATTGCAGGTAAGAAAGGTAAGTATCTAAACCTTACCGTGGGTGCAAACAGAAATGGTGAAGACCAGTTTGGTAACACTCACTATGTTGCAATCTCTCAGACAAAAGAAGAGAGAGAAGCTAAATCTCCTAAGGTTTACTTAGGAAATGGTAAAGAGTTTGTTTTCAGTGATGGTCCTGCTCCAGCTCCAGCAACTGCTGGTAACGATGGAGACTTACCATTCTAATTGTTTTTTAGTTAGTTAGAGGGAGGTGTTGTAATGACACCCCCTCTTTTTTTCAAATGAGATACAAAGGTTTAATACTTCAAGAAAAGATGTCTAAGTCTGGAGTGCCAATGCGCATATTCAGAAAAGAACTTCAAGAAGGCTATAAAGAAATAGACCTGCCTACTAATAAAAGAATTATAATTAATCAGAGAACGGGCATACCGTTTTTAAAACAAAAAAAATGAGTTTAGTACAACCTTATTTTGCTCACGACATAAATGCAATCAATGACTTCAAGATTCAAACAATGATGTATGAATTTGGTGTGTCTGGATACGGTATGTTCTGGGTTATATGTGAAGCTCTAGCGTCTCAGAAGAGTTGTTCTCTACCACTAAAAGAATCATATGTAAGAGCTCTTTCATCCAAAGCTATGGTTGATGTTGAGCAAATGAATCACTTCATTAAATCTTGCTGCGAGGAGTATGAGCTTTTTGTTACTGATGGTGAATCCATATGGTCCGAAAGCTTATCTAAGAGGATGGAGAAGAGTAGAAGCAATGTTGATAGAGCAAAGAGAGCGGCAAAGGCTAGATGGTCGAAGCCTAAATCAAAACCTAAGTCGGATAGTCCGACTAAAAAAGAAACCAAGAAAACAAAAGCTGTGTCTATTGAAGATAGGAAGCTTGCGTTTGGAGAATCACTTAGTCCCTTTGTAGAAGAGTTCGGTAGAGATATGCTTAAAAGCTTCTACGAATACTGGACTGAGCACGGAGACAACGACACTAAGATGAGATTTGAAAAGCAAAAGACTTGGAGCACTAAGTCTAGGCTTAACAGATGGAAGTCTAACAATTTTGGCGGAAACAAAAAGGAATCAGTAAGCACTAATAATATATTTAACTTTGGCAACTAGAAACATATTTAAGAAACCATCTACATTCTTTGATGACATAGATAATCTAAGAGAGTACGGTGAAGAGAAGGGTGTGTATCATGGCTTCCAAAGCCTAGATGATTACATATCTTTCAAGGAGGGGTGCACAACAATAATATATGGAGCACCTTATTCTGGCAAGTCTCAGTTTACTTTTGAGGTTCTTGTAAACCTATCAGAATACTACGGACAGAAGCACGCTATATACAGCCCAGAGACTGGTAGTAAAGAGAGGATTGCAGCAGAGGTAATGGCTGTGTTCTGTAAGAAGAGAAACATATTTAATGACTCTGAGTATTCTATAAATGAAAGGATGTTTGAGAATGCTAAAGACTTCTTAGACAAGCACTTCTTTATAGCTGAAGACTACGAGGGTATAACTGTCGAAGACTTCTTTGGTAGTATTGAGTCTATAGAGTCAGAGTATAACATAAAGATAAACAACAGTGTGATAGACCACATGGGGCTTTTGAATCAGGACCTAAATAGTTTTGGAGGTAGGGAGGACAAGTGGATTTCACACGCACTAAAAGTTGTTAACAATGATGCGTTGAAAAATAACAGACACAACATAGTTGTAGCGCACGTCATATCACAAAAACCTATAATAACAAATGGTGTATCCTGGTTTCCGCCAGCACACCCAAGGGAGATAGCTGGGGGTCAGAATTATTTTAGATTAGGTCAACAGATAATTTTAGTTTACAGACCTCCAGCCAATCTACCTGATGAGACAGGTGTTCCCTACGAGGAGAATGCTGTTATAATATCCGTTAGAAAATCAAAGCCTAAGGGCATTGGTAAGCTTGGTCAAGTAAAAATATTCTATGACTGGAAGACAAATAGATACTACGAGATTGACTCAATTACGCAGGATATATCTTACGCTAAATCAAAGGAAGTTGAACAGAAAAAACTATTTTAATTATGAATATTATGTTTGAAAAGGTTGTATGTTACGGACATTTGTTATCTTTGAGGGTAGATGTTGAGGACAAACTGGAGCAAACCAGGGACAACATCAGCGAAAAAAGAGTGCAAACACTAGAGAAAACAATAGACAGTTTAAATCATATCATGTACGTGATGGACCAGCTATTTCATCGAGCAGAGATGGTTAATATAGAGTCATCTAAAACGCACAGAACCAGCCTTGAGTTGACCGTTGAGAACAACAGACTCAAAGGAGAGAATGATTTGATGAGAGAACAAATAAGAGAGTGGATGTTATGAGTGAATACAAAAAACTAACAAAAGAAAGATTAAAGTACATCGTTAAGGGTGCCGTGTCAAACTGTGAGGAGTCTAAGAAAAGCTACGCAAAAGAGATAGCTATAGCTTACTCATCTTACCGTGTTGGCTGCATGAAGAATTTCATGTCACCCATGGATTACGATGATTGGTTAAGTAAATACAATAAATAATTTTAGTTATGAAAAAAGGTAATTTAAAAACACAGACAGTTAAGATTTTAAAAACAGTAATCAAACACATAGAGGATGGCTCGTATGATTACGACTCACAAGATATGAAGGCTTTGTTTTCAGAATCTTTGGCTTACTACGACTTATATCTGTTAAAGAAAAACAACAGGAGGATAGCTGCTCAGAAGCTTGAGTCTATGCTTGTTCCTCAGTGGGAAGAGGGGTTGAGAGCTGAGATTAGAGAATACTTTGACGAGCACTAATGGCTAACTACGACTTCGACAAAGACCTTCTTCTTGGTGAAGAGGGTGAGAAAATTGTTGCCCTATATCTTATGCTTGGTCACAACATGAAGTTCATTGGTTATAACGATGACAACAGGTTTGATATATTAATGAGCAAGAGAGACACTGACGAAAAGAAAACCTTTGAAGTTAAGACTGATTACTACGTTAAAGAAGGTAGTGATACGGGCAACATAGCTGTAGAGATTAGACACAACAATAAGCCTAGTGGCATTTCTGTTACTAAGGCAGATGTGTTTATATATTATTTTCGTAACTTGCCCGAAGATAATATGTGGGTGATTAAAACATCCGAGCTAAAAAGTTTAATCAAAGATAACATTTCGGAAATGAGAGTAGTGATGGGAGGTGACTCAAACACAACCCAAATAGTCTTGATTCCGAAGCATAAGTTTAAGTCTAGCTTTTATATTGATGAGGTTAAAATTCAAGAGGAAGAAAGGAAAGAAGAACACCAATGCTAAGGTAACAACGATTGATGGCATCAAGTTTGCATCTGGACTTGAGGCTTACTGCTACCAGCAATTAAAGAAAGCAAAAGTAAAAGCAGACTACGAGGGTAGGAAGTTCGAGCTGGTAGAAAAGTTTAATTATCCTGGAGACGTTTATGATAAAGGTAGAGAGAAGGGTGTTAAGGTTTACAAGAAAAAGACTGGTAACGTTAGGAACATATCCTACACTCCAGACTTCATATCTGAAAAGCACAGATTTATTATCGAAACAAAAGGTCTAAGGACACCAGAGTTTAACATGAGGTTTAAATTATTTTTTAAAAAGCTTGTTGATGATGGTAATATATACGACATATACATTCCATCTAACAGAAAAGAGGTGGATAAAACTATCGAACTAATCAAATCAAAAATAAAATGAATACCAGCGATTACAACTCCGTAATACTTAAGCTGTGGAATGAGGGATTGAATTACACTGAGATTGCAGACAGGCTTATTGAAATGTACAACCTTAAAGATTCTCAAAAAAGAAATTTAAGAAGACACGCATCTAGAATTATTAAAGAAGGTCTGGACCAAGAGTCTTACAGATGGGATGAGGCTCAATCTAAAGCCTCTGTAGAATACACCACTACTGTTAGAATAGAAACCCTTGAGGATGCTATTGCTTTTTCTAAGGTAGATATGAATCTTTGGGATGTAGAAAGATGGACCTTTAATAAGTGGGAGACTACTGTGGAGGGTAATCCAACACCGCTCATACAAGTTAAGGTTTGGTTTAAGAAAAAGAAAGAGGATGAGGTAACCATTGAGGATATTAGAAAAGATATTATAGAAGAGGTTAAGTCATACGCTCCTAAGTTTAAAACTATCAAATACAACTTTAATAGTAAGGATAGAAATCTACTTGAGATAAACCTTTTTGATGTTCACTTCGGCAAGCTTGCTTGGCACGAAGAGTCTTCAGACAACTACGACCTTAAGATTGCTTCTGATAGAGTATACGAAGCTGTAGAAGGATTGTTACAAAAGTCTAAAGGTTTTCCTATAGAAAGAATATTACTACCAACTGGTAATGATTTATTTAACTCCGATAAGGATTACCCATTCTCTAGCACAACTGCTGGCACACCTCAACATGAGGATGCTAGGTGGCAGAAAACTTTTAGGACTGTTCGCAAGGTCATATCTGATGTTATACTTAGCTTATCAGAGATAGCACCTGTGGATGTTCCTATTATACCAGGTAACCATGACAAAACAAAGTGCTTCTTTTTAGGAGATTCTTTGGAGGGTTGGTTCCACAACAACCCTCAGGTTACCGTGGATAATTCACCTAGGACTAGGAAGTATTATATGTACGGTCAAAACCTAATAGGTCTTTGTCACGGAGATAAAGAGAAGCTTGTAGAGCTACCACTGATTATGGCTCAAGAAGTTCCTGAGATGTGGGCTAACACAATACATAGAGAGTTTCACCTAGGTCACTTCCATCACAAGAAAGATATGAAGTGGATGTCAACTCAAGAGTTTAAGGGAGTGGTAGTAAGATTACTGCGCTCACTGTCTGGCAATGACGCTTGGCATTTCGAGAAGGGTTATATTGGAGGAGTGCCTAGTGCAGAGGGATTTATATGGAATAACAATAAAGGTATGGTAGCCAATCTAATTCACGCAACAAATGTCTAGACCAAACAAATCAAAGACACCACCTAAAACATCGGTTAGGTTTTCAATCACGCTATCCGAGGAGCAGAAGAATGCAAAGGCAGAGATTCTTAAACACCCTTTTAACTTCGTGGTTGGTAGGGCTGGTAGTGGTAAAACACTTCTAGCTGTTCAGGTTGCACTAGACCAATTCTTTAAACGTCAATACAATAAGATTATTATAACTAGACCTACTGTATCCACAGAGGATAACGGATTTCTACCTGGTTCTGAAAAAGAAAAGATGGAACCATGGTTAGTTCCAATCAAGTCAAACATGCGAAAGGTTTATAATAAACCAGAGAAGCTTGAGAAGATGGAGGAGTCTGAAGAGATAGAGCTTGTGTCTCTCGCTCATTTTAGAGGTCGTACATTTGATAACTCTATCGTTATAGTAGATGAGTTCCAGAACTTAACTAAGTCTCAGCTAAGAATGGCTCTTGGTAGATTAGGTAAAGATTCAATGATGATATTCTGTGGTGACTTACAGCAGATAGATTTGAAGGACTCTAACTACTCAGCTATACATGAGATAGCTAAGATAAAAGATTCTAGTTATGTCTACAAAACTGTGTTGACAGATAACCATAGACACGAATCAATAGAAGAAATATTAAAACTACTAACAGGATACTAGTGGATAAAAAGAAAACAATCACATCGAATATAGTTGTTATTTGGTGCTAAAATAAATTGATATGGCTAAATTCAAATGTGCATGCGGTGAGATAAGAACCGTAAGAAACACAACCATAAAGGTTGTTAATGGAAACATCGTTACACCAGAGTCTTACTGTGAAAAGTGTAAGGAGTACGGTGAGTACATAAAGGAACACACTGGTTTTGGGGGAATAATAAAAAGAAAGGGAGGAAAGGTAGGTAGACTGTAGGTTATTTTCTACGTATAGACTTAGCCCTCTTACCCATTCCTGTTCTTTTCTTATCAGCTATAGCCTTTCTCCTTTGCGCAGGACTTAACTCCTTCCAGGTTACAGGCGTATCTTTAGAAACCTTTTTACTAGGTCTGCACTTCTTGGTATTCTTATTCTTTGCAGAACCACAAGCATTACCCTTTTCGTCAACCCACTTTTCTTTGAACCAACGCTTAAGAGCTAGACCTTTCTTTGTTTTTCTAACAGCCATTATTAAGCAGTAGCTACTACTATTTCTACATCAGTTTCAGCTCCGCCAGTTATTATAACTGCATTCTCTACAAAGTGAGGGCAGCTAGTTATGGTTGAACCACTAGCATTTCCATCCATGTTTAAAGCAGTAACAAGGTAGCTTTGACCAGGGTTTAGCTGAACAGCTATAGCTGCATCTGATGCGTCAGTAAAGCATAAGTTTACTGCGTTAGTGTCGTCTAAGTTTGTGATACGCATATACTTAAAATCCTCTGTATCAAACTTTCCACTTGTCGGGTCTGATGCGAAGGATATTAAAGTGTGAGTTGTACTAGCTTTTAGCTGGTATACTCTACTGCTAATGTTAGCAACACCTGTAATCGAAGCTGTTACAGTCTTATTGTGTTTGATATTATTTGTTGTGTCAGAGTGAGCTATTGTCAACCCTTCTGATATAGTGACCGTTAATGTTCCAGCCGTTAATCTACTTGCCATTGTTGTTTATTTTATATATTATTTTTTCTTTCTTTTTTTCTTACCCCTAAGAATAGCTAAGTCCTTCTCGTTTAACACGGTATAAGGAGGAGCTACTTTAGCAATCTTCATTTGTTTAGGACTTAACTTTTTCATATTTAAAATATTTTAGTATGATGACTTGGAAGTCCTAGTCATTTTCTTATTAGGCTCAGAGTGAGTATACCCCATTCTCTTCATTCGTAAATGGTCATCCATTGTCTTAGCCATAGCTCCAACCCCAGTCTTTGGATGATACATCATGTGTTTTTTAAATTTCTTAGCCATTATTTTCTTTTCTTTTTTCTTTTATTCTTAGTAGTCTTTGAGTTGCCCCAGTTGGCAGCACCCACCTTACGACATTTAGCAATAGCCCCACTAGCGTAAGCTGATGGGAATACTTTGTATCTCTTTTTTACTTTATGATAACAAGCGTCTTTAGCCATTACTTTTTCTTATTGTGTTTTTTACGAATGGCTTCCTTGCCCTTCTTAAATATACTAACTACCTGGGTCTTTCCCATAACCTTAGCTCTCTGCTCACCAACAGTTAGTATCTGTATCTTTCTAGCAAATGGTTTTCTTATTCTCTTAACCTTTGCTACAGTAGCCCTAGCGTCAGTAGGTGTTGCAAACTTTATACGAACAGTATCCTTTGGATTCTCGTCTGTATATAATCTTCTACCACTACCCTTTGGCTTCTTACCAGTGCCTACCTTTGGGTCCCTCTTCTTAGACATCTAGTATTTTCCTTTTTTAGACTTAGGAGAGGACTTCGTGGAGCCACCTGGTCCAGCCCATAAATGCTTACAAGCCCAATACTTAGCTGAAAGCTTATTATTTGCAGAGCCGCACTTATGTCTAGCTCTAAATGATTTACGTGCAGCCTTAGAATAGTTATGACCATACCCTGTAGCACCGAAATGGATTACCTTTTCTTTGCCACCAGAACATGCTTTAACCATCTTCTTCTTACCAGGTCGTGTAGATTTCATGACCTTGTTGCACTTCATTTTAGACTTGTCTACCCTAGGCATTTACTTTTTCTTAACCGAAGACTTGTAAGACTTTTTAGTAGTCTTTTTCTTAGTCGTCTTCTTCTTCTTACCGTACATCATTTCTTTCTAATTTTAGGTTTAGCACTCACCAACATAATTAAGTCTGGAGTTACCCTAAGCTTCCTGCTTTTGCTGTGAGCCTTGGAGTATCTTTGATTGTTATGTTGACACATACATTTCATAGCTACAAATATACTAAATTATTAACAAAAAAGGAAAGCCTATCTAGTGATAGGCTCCCTCAGCAAACAAAAAACAAAAAAAGGACAGGGAGAATTAAGAAGCTGTCTCCCTAGCAGCTGTATTTTTTAATATGATGAGCCCCCACTTCCTCCGTGAGAAGAGCTCAATCCAAATGAGCTTGCTGTTTGTGCTCGTGTGTCTTCTATAGGTAACGAAGTTTCATCGTCAATAACAAGCCTAGAATCAAATACCTCATAAAAAAGTTTTACAGAAACATTGTCTGGACCACTGTGTTTTAAGTTCTTAGCTCTAACATACATAGTCGTAGAGCCGTTAACAACAATGCCGCCAAGAGGATAGGAGTGAGTATCCTTGTCAGTATCCCAATATATTGTTGAAATTACAGTGTCATTTTTACCACTATTAATCACTATGCTTATTTCGTATATAGTGTTGCTATCCGTACTGTCTCCGTATATGCAAATAGAATGTAACCTGTGACTTCTTACTAAATACACAAAGGCATCATTAATCTTTCCGTAGTCAGCTTTTATTTTAGCTAGTGTATTGGAGCCGTTAGTTATTGTTATGTCACCATCGATTCCATTAGCCCCACTGTCAGAAATAGATACATCAACTATCTCATCAAAACTAGATGTTGTTGTAACATTTGCTGTTCCATTCATTGTCACAGACTCCTGCACGTAGTCAAGAGCGTCATATCCAGAAAGAGTTAACCCACGAACACCAGTTCCAGCAGACGTGTCGTTTGCATTAGAACTAACAACAACAATTCTGGCACCTCCAGCACTAACAGGTGAAGTCAGACCGCTCTGACCAACAACAGTGTGGGTGTTTTCTACGGGACCGTTAGCGTGCAGAACCTTCATTACTTGTCTTTTTTTGAAGAACCTCCAAAGAAGAAGTCTACTATTGTGTTTACCTTTGCTGACATTGCTCCAAAGATAGTGGAAATAAAACTAATTTCAAACTCTCCTAAGTTTATATCTCCTAAAACAAAATGATTAAACATAACAAAACTAATACCAAAGTATGCAACAGTAAACAAGGTTGCTAATACTTTTTGAATAATTGCATCATCTTTATACATGTCTCTTGCAGACTTTCTGTCTTCCACTTCTTTTGCAAACGCTTCTTTCTCAGCGTCTAACAAAACCTTTCTTAGTTGCAGCTTCGCCTCTTCACGCTCCTTGTCGGTAGTAATTACAGCATCTAGTATGCCCTCAGCATTATCTACAACCTTACCTAATATTCCTCCTAACAAATTCTGTATCATAACTAATCGAAATCTATATATTCTATTGTAACTTCTTCACCATCAGCTATTGCTTTTGCAATGACTGGATAAATCCTTTTGTACGCATTAACACTTTTACCAACGAATCCATCAGGAAGTAGTTGATTATTTTCTTGTGCATCACCCACGATGAGACAGCCAGCAGTATGCTCGTCAGTGTTTCCAGTATGAATAAGGATATACTCAAAGTTAGGAACGTCAGTGATATGCAACATACCACGATGTATGCCAGGGTATTTCTTAGTATATCTATCATGGAATCCTCCTTCTTTTCTTAGTTCTATATTATACGTACCAGCAGGCACACGGGTTTCACCCCTTACTTTTAATACTCTTCTCTCGTCTTCAAGAGTGTAGCACATAAACCTCATTCCTAGGTCTGTCTCTTGAAATAGCAATCCAGAAGTAGAGTCTGCCTCTGAACTAAATCTTAATACTTTTAACTTCATTGTCTAATAATTCTTTTAGCTCAGCACACTTCTCGTATTCCTCATAGTGAGCAAAGTGTTCTATGTGATTGCTAATTATTTCTTCTGTTATCTCGTCTGAAGGGTCAAAACTTACTGGTAGTATACGACCTTCTCTAAAGTATTTTCTTAACTCTACGTTAAAATTAACTTTACCAGTGAGAATAAGGTAACCATTCTCCATGCTTTCTATAGCAAACTGTTGTGCTAGTGCTTCATCCATTATAAATCGCAACAATTATTTGACTTGTTGTCACAGCAATTATAAGAATCGCAATTATCTTGGCAGCAACAACATCCCTCACAGTATCTAATTTTTTGCAGGGTCTCACTCCATATTTCAAAGTCAGGACCTTCACTACACTTTTCACACTCACTCATTTGAGCAGTCCTTGTTTCAACCCACTCCTTCAATCTCATCTGAACAGCTTCAGAATACAAACATATACATTCTTTTAGACTTCTCTCGCATGAACAGTCAATCTTTTTTTTATTATCCCCCATATTTCTAGTGTAATCGTAGTAGTATTTATAGTTAGCCATTGTTACTGAACAATTATTATTGTTGTAAAGTTTACTTTGTCTTTAGTAACCTTTAGGTAGTTTATTCCTTTATCTAGTTTTATCCTTTTAGTATTCTTATAGTAAACATGGTTGCTACCTAAGTTGTCTATCACCAATACATCTACCTTTTCAGTAAAGTTTATGTAGTCTCTTGTTGGGTTAGGGTATGGTATAAGTGCAGACCTTTCATACATTGAAATATCTGTTGGACCTGACCACCCATCTACACAATAAGCATAAAGAGCTTCACATGTCGCATCCCATGTGTTATCACAGCAATACGGGTCAACATCAATCACCCATTCAAAACACTCGTTAGGCACATAATATATATCACCAACGTTGCAGCCAGCAGAATAGTAGCAAGTAGAGTCCTCCATGTTAGCTGACGGATTGTAATTAATAGCGGTTGCGTCAGTACACCCAGGCATAGGATAAATACACCAAGAGCTATCAGGCGTATAGTTAGCCATTGCATTGTAGTTAATAGCTGTGGTATCAGTACATCCATAAATAAATGGTATACAGCTTCCATTGTCTGTGTTAGCGTTAGGTTCATAATTAAACATAGTGTTGTCTGTACATCCAAATATTACAGGAGTACAAGAACCATCATCAGTGTTAGCCAATAAATTGTAGTTAAATGCAGTAGCATCTGTGCATCCTAAAATTACAGCTATACACGAACCATCATCAACATTGGCGGCAGGTTCATAATTAAAAGCCGTAGAGTCGGTGCATCCTGGAACGGGATAAATGCAGCTACCATCATTGGTGTTGGCTAGTGGGTTGTAGTTTAAAGCCACAACTTCAGTACATCCGTATACATAGGAAATACAAGAGCCGTTGTCGGTGTTAGCTACAGGGTCGTAATTAAATTGTGTTGAGTCAGTACAACCATATGTAAATGGTATGCAGCTACCATTGTCAGTATTTGCAAGTATATTATAATTAAACATACTAGCATCTGTACATCCATATACATAAGATATGCAAGTGTCTGACGCTGTGGCTAAAGGGTCATAGTTAAACATTGTTACATCCATGCATCCATACACGTAGGGTACGCAAGACCCAGCTATCTCTACATTTGCTAAAGGGTCGTAATTATATGCTGTACTATCCATGCATCCTAGCACCACTAAAGTGTTGCAGGAGCCGTCATCATAATCATAAGAAGCATCATACTCTAAATATATAGGATTAGTACATCCTGGATTGTAATAACAGCTTCCGTCATCTGTATTTACTGTGTCGTTGTAGTTTACCGCAAGACTATCTATACATCCATAAGTTCTTTCTATACAATCATCACCACAGTAAGGCATTCCATTAACTATTACAAAAGGAACTAGAGGACTAGCAAATCCTCCTGGAGCGTCAATAGCTACATGCTCCTCAGAGTATACACTATATCCGCACTGTACTGATGTAAACTGTGACTGTTGCGTTATGTTAAACTTAACACTGATAGGCTCTGTTATGCTTAACTCAAATGTAAACGTAGTATCAAAACCATCATCAAGAGTAAATATACCTAAAAAGTTGTTACCTTGAAACACTTGTAGGTATGCTCCAGCCCAACCGTTACCAGCTAAATCTGTAAGCTCTAGTATATGTGTACAACTATCTATTAGTATGTCGGTATTAGCAGAGTCTACGTAATTGTAAGCTAAAGAGTCAGTGCATCCAAACACCCTGGGAGTCAAGCACATACCTGTATCTACTGTTGCTATTGGTAAAAACTCTACAAAGTTGTTATCCATGCAACCATATATAGGTGGAGGAGGCGCACAGTCTTCTACTGTAAATTCATGATAAGAAGCAAACCCAAAATTAGCTGAGTCCATTTCAACTATTGTATCATTACATCTTATTAAGTAGTACGAGCCATCTTGTCCGCCCCACAAACTACCTTGCATACCATCTCCGTATCCATCACTCACTACAAATTCGTAATCACCATTAGGCACACATAGTTGTGTGACTTGTGGTGAGTAATCAACTATATTATCATAAGGACCGCCAGCAACTATAGTATCTAAGTTGTCGTCTAATATAGCCCATGAAGTTTCTTCTGGATATTGGTCTGGATTAATAACTATATCTAGATATGTTCCGTTAGGACATTGTCCAAACACCGTAGATGCAGTAAAGACAATAGCTATAAGTAGTGCGTACAAAAACTTTGTAAACTTATTCATTATAAATAATCTTTATTATTCCTTATAATCTAATTCAGAAGGTCTTTCTTCTAATAGAGATTTTATCTCTTCACTAGTCATCTGAGTAAGATAGCTATCAGGTACACATATACAGTATTCAGATGTACTTGGTATCTCTAGTACTTCACTAGTAGTTGTTGTTTTGGTGCTTAGATTTGGGTACTTAAAAAACGCATCCATATCACTAGCTAAATCTAAACATTGTTGCTGTGTTCCTCTAAAGTATTTCATTATAGTCCGTGTCTAGTCATTAAATCATCTTCTGCGTTTGTCAGGTCAGCTCCAGTTAGGTTGTTACTATAAACAACAAACTCTGAAATTTTACCATCCCAAAGTTGATTTGTTTGATTATGGTCTCCTATTACATTTAACTTAAACGTGTCTGAACCTGTAGATGATGGTAAGTCAGCATTACCTATAGCAGTTCCATTATCTCTAATTGCAAAATTAAAAGTGCCACTAGAGTTGCTACCGATTAAAGTAAGTAAAAACTTTTCTCCATCAACCAAATCGTGGGTTATTGTTTGTTGACTAGCACTACCAGATTCTGGGCGAAACCTCCATAAAGATAAGTCGTACCTAAAAAAGTTTCTTCCATTATCAGCACCAGCTCCAACACTATCTGCTCCGCTAAATAGTGTTTGATTATTAATATTATCATCATCTGTTGATATAACAGCTAATACCGTAAATCCATCGCTAGCTGTAAGTGTCAGCATTGTGTCCATAACCATGTTGTCGTTTGTCTCGTCAAAATGTATGTCTCCTGAGTTATAAGCAGGTTGGTCAGAGGCTGTACTCTGTGTTAAATCATTACCATTGCCACTACTATCTCCCCATTCAGAAACATTAGAACCATTCAATGTTATATTGGTATCAAACTTATACCAAGCCTCTAAATCACTGATTGAATCTAAGGAAAATCCTGCGCCAACAGCTCCAACATTTGGAGTAACTAAGTTGTTATTTAATCCTAACTTCATTTTAAAATTTGCTTATAATTAGTTCGTCAATATAACTTTGTATTTCTTTTCTTGTCGCAACCATAGAAAAACTTATGTCTGCTTGAAAACGCCTAACCTCTTCTCCTTCATCAAATATTATTATAGTCGGAACAACTGCTATTTGATATTTAGATTGGTAATCTTTATCTTCAATTAGCAAAGATTGTTTATCACAATCCCCTAACTTGTTGAACCACTCTACATTATTAGATGAGTTCCAATCAGCATTAAAGTGTACAGCCTTAACCTGACCAAAGCAAGTCGTTGCAATAAATACTACAATAATACTGAGTAAAAATCTCATTATCTTAGTGCGTCAATTTTATCTTCCATTCTAATCATACGCTCCTCAAGCTTCTCTACGTTTCTTTCCGTATTCTTAATTGACTGACGTATGTTAACATCTTTCATATCAAATTCCATCTTTGATATTTCAGGTTTTGGAAGTTCTTTTGCTTCAGATATGTCGGCTTGTAATGTAAACCACATACCAACAAGCGTGAAGATTAAGGCTGCTATACCACCTAAAGTTTTAATACTTATCTTAAAGCTAGTATCTTCATTTAGCTCTTTCATTTTAAAATATTATATAGTTTACACCAAGTTTAAAGTCATACCACTCTCTGTTCCAATACTTGTGGTATTTACCTTCTACAAAAGTACCTAAATGTTTTGTAATTTTCAAACCAAATATCAGACCGCCAGAGTAATCATACCACTGCTCTCCGTTGTTGAAGTTGTGGTAAGAATATTGGCTTCCGTCATCATAGTGATATGGGATAAGATTACCCCAAGAGTGTAACCAAAAGTTTTTGCTATATGTGTAGTAATCAAAACCTAAAACTATAGAGTTAACCCACTGATTATCAAGCTCATTTCTCTTTCTTTCAGTGTAATCTGATAACACCTGTGGTATCACTATCTCCCTCCAAACATCAGAGCTTGTGGCTACCATGTCTCCATCTGGATTCATGTATTGGTTATCGTAAACATCTACGCTGTACCCTTCCTCAATCGCCAACTGAGTATAGTGTAGGTTTCCATTAGAAAGAATCCAATCAGCTAAAGGGTCGTAACCGTAAGGTTCTGAAAGCCTTTGTATTGCTCCTATGTTAAAGGATAATTTATTTTTACCTCTCACTCTAAATCTTTGAGTAACCTCAAAATACTCTACATCTGCAAACCCATCCAAAACATACTCAGCTTTAGCAAGCCAATAGTTTTCTACGTATCTTATAAAGTGCGTTTGGTCTATATACTCTATACCTTCCTGTCTTCTGTAGTCTATTTCAAATAAATACTCAAAAGGAGATAAGCCAATAGTAGCAGCATCACTGTATGTCGTTTCAGTGCCATCTTTAAACGGACTAGTAGCCTCATACTGGAACCTTTTAATTTTTCTAATACCTGCTGTAAGTGAGTAATCATAAGGAGTTTCTATTATATCTTTAGATAATTGGTCTGTAACAGAAAAAACATCCCTATCAGAAAGAGATGTTCCACCATTTGCAGCTACATAAAATGTAGAAAACTTTACAGCCTTCTTAATCCCCTGACCAAAAGCAGAGGTAGATACTAAGATAAGTGATATTATATATACAAAAAATAGTACCTTAAATATATAAGTTATAGCTCGTATCATTTTAAAATAAAAGAATCAGATTCTTCTATAGCAAATAACTAAGCCAGAGTTCACAACAACCTTTGTAAATGGAAGGTATATAATGTGACCCTTTAATAACGTAGCACTCTGTAGGTTAGATGTAGCACCGTCAACCATAGTGTTAACTGTGTTAGCAGAACCACCACTAGGGGTGTAAGATTCTACAGGAGTTCCGTCAGGATTTAAGGTTTGCAATGTAATGTCATCTGAAGCACCAGTCGCACCCTTGATTGTCGTTTTAATAACAGTGGTATCTAGGGTTAACGTAGTGAATGTAGTGTCTTCAATCGCCTGAATAGCAAGACCTTTGATATTATCTACTGTATCTCCATCGTGAAGTATAACAGCTCCAGCATATCCCAATGCTTCTTGTTCAAATTTACTCATTTTTAAAAGTGTTTATAGTGTACAAAAATACTATTTTTAATTCATTAATACAATTAATATATTCATGGCATATGCTAATAGCACATGCTCAAGCATTAATAGTTAAACCAAACCCCAGTGCTACTTCCTAAATAAAGCTCTCTTCGAACCTGTTTAGGTAATAAAATTTTAGGGCTATTAATCATTTTCTTTATTTCATTGTTAGGAACCCCTAACATTCTAGCGGAGTCAATTAAATCTTTCACATAAGCAACCTCTTCGTTTAGATTGTTTATCGAGATTCTATATTGTTCTGCACTTTTATCTTTGTAGGTCAAGCTTCTTTCTGAAGAAATCTTTCCAGATAAGTTTTTTAGCTCTCTTCTAATTTTAAATTTAGGGTCTGATTTAGATTCTCTTACACCAGTGAGCATACTCTTCATTGTCTTAATTTTATCCTCAGACTTTGCAACTTTATCTATTTGAGTAACAAATCCTGGTAATAAAACATCCATCTCTGATAATATTTTAGAAAATTTAGCATCATCAGTTAATGCAGGGTCAGAAAGTATATCTCTGATTTGTAGTGTAGCTTCTGTACCCATACTTAATCCAAGATAAGAACCTATGTAGTTTCCTATACTTTTGCTAATTGCAATAGCTAAAGACTCGTTACCATAATCTGGGTCAGATAATAAATCTATAGATGTAAGAACCTCCTCTAAGTCAGAGTGTGGGTCAACAGCACCAACATTAGTGTACTCAAATGTACCATCACCATTTATCTTTGTTATATTTATAGAGCCAAACTCATCATACTCTGGCAAAAACTTTCTGCAAGCCAATATCTTTTTCTTTTCTTCTTCATCCTCTCCTCAAAACAATCCTAAGAAAGCATTAGAAGCAAAACCTGCAACAAGTTTAAACCCAGCAGTTTTTAAGCCTAAGTAACCAATAGTTGAAGCCATTCTTTTAGCTCCCTCAACTCTAAGGTCTGGGTCCATCATATCGCTTTTTGCAATAAGAATACTATTCTTCATTGTTCTTATAGACTCGTACTTAAATGACAGGAAGTCGCCCAAGAAAGGAACCTTTCTAATATACTCAACAGCTTTACCAACTCTAGAATAGGTGGGGTAGGTATTCTTTACTCTTTCCGCAACAAAGTCGTCTATCTCAGCCTCAGTCATACCCTTCTTTCTTAAAGCTGACTCATATCTATTACGCTCCATTGCGAATGCGTAAATCTTAAACATGTCATCCTCAGCCTGATACAAGTCTTGAGATTTTTTTCTACCCATATCTATGCCTTTCTTACCTTTGCTCATCATCATTTTCAACCTGTCGTTTTCATTCAACTGGTATCCATCCATATTTTTAGAAAAGTAGTAATCAAAGTCTCCATTCTGAGATAAGTCTATAATATCATTAACAGAAACATTCTGTCTGACAACACCTAAGGCTGTAAGCTTTTGTATCAGCTGCTCAGTCTCTTGTCTGTGTTGGTCTGTAAGAATCTTTTTAGCACCAAGAAGCATTGCCATTTTAGAATCTAAAATGTTAAGGTCATACATGACGGTTCTTATAGAGTTTCCTCCAGCTTTTGGGCTTGTAAATCCTATATGACCATTCATCATTATGAACCCTAAGTTACCAATAACATTTCTCATGTGCGTCATTGGAGATAAAGTTGTTTTACTTTCTCTAGTCCAGCTAACAAAATCAAATAACCTCTGTAAAAGTAATCCTCTTTGTTCAGGACTTGTAACATCCTGTATTTCAGCAAGAACTGTAGGGTCTATATACATTCCATTCAAAGGAGCTAAAGCACTATTAGATTCAGCTGCTATTCTAACAGCATCTCCTGGTCTGTTAGGGTCGTTAGGTTGGTATATAAAATCGTTCATACCAACTTTTTTTAATTTTTTAAGAAGTTTTTGTTGTTCAATTAATGAGAATACTTTTAAAACAGTGTTAGCATAATTGTACATTGGGTCATTATACTCTCCCATTAAAGCTCTAAGTTCTGGAGATATTTCTTTTCTCTGTTTTAATACGTTAGAGTCTTTTGTTGATAAAGCACCAGTAACACCTAAGAAAGAGACTTCTTGTTTATTCAGTATGCTATCAATAACATTAAGCAATTCATTTTCAAAAACTTCAGTTAATTTTCCATCTTTATTATTTAAAGTGTCAACAATTTCAGACTTTTGCGATTCGTAATCTTCTTTAGTTATTTGACCACTTTGATATTCTTGATTTACTCTAGTTAACTCTCCTTCATAAAAGTTCATCAACCTTTCATATATTTGATTAGACTGTTCTCTTCTAAGATAGTTTATAGCGTTATTAAGTATGGCAGACTTGTTAGGGTCTTTAGCAAAAGCTTCTCTAATTTCTGGACCAGTCTTACTGCTAAACGAAGGGTCATCATACAATGCGTAAGAACGTGTTAAATAAGAACCAAGGTTGTCTATTATTTTAAGCTTAATATCATCTTGGGTAAATCCAGAGTCTATAAGCTGAGATGATAAACTATCTATTTGATTTCTCATAGATTCAACAATCTCAGAAACCTCTACGTTATACATTTTTGTTAGCTCACTAAAAGAAAGCTGACCCCTTAATGCTTTTTCAACATCTTTTATTACTTCAGCATAACTAGGGTTATTCATTTTCATAGAACCATCAACAACACCTTTTAAAGCTCTGTTTAGTTTTCTTTGAGAAAATTGAATATTGGCAATCATAGCCTTTACATTCTGACCCTTGTCTTCTATAAGAGTGTAAACTTCTTTTCTTAACTGACCTTGAGGAGTAAATAAATTAGCAACATACTTTCCTGCATTTTTTAACTTATCAGTAATCCCTTGCCAAATAGAAACATCTTCATTAGCGTTAACAAGTTTATTTTGTCTTGCAATTTCTTGCTCTTTAACAAAATTATTTTTGATACTATCATTCATCAAAGAATCAAACGCTGTATTCACATCGTTCAAGTCGTAACCTAATTGTGAAAAGGACTCTAGTATTTTATCCTTAGTAAACCCTTGCTCAACTAAATCAGATACTAACTTTTTAATATCAAATTGAGTAGGTTTAGAAAACTTAGTCGTGCTATAGTCATTAGAGTATACTGACTTAGCTTGGTTGGGGTCGAATATAGCAACATTCTTACGACCTCTTTCACCTATATACATAGAATCATATCCAAGAGATTTTATCTTATTACCAAAAGGCTCTAAGTATCCCCAGTTATTATTTGTATTAGACGATATAATTCTGCCAATATTATCTCTGCTATTTTCACTTGGGTCAATACCCTGGCTTATAGCAAATAACTCAATATCCACATTACCTAAAGAGTTTACAAGTCTTTTTACATGACTTGGATTTTCGTAATCAAAAGGATTTTGTATGCTTATGTATGCAGGCATTATGTTAGGTAAAACAGAGTCTCCTCTAACTTTTTCTACTGCTGATGGCTCTGTGTATTTGTTAGCAAACTCTGGGTCAGGAGTAAAAAACATAGCATCAACAAGTTGTGATGTTCTACCCATATCAAAGTTATCAAACACACGAGTTGTTCCGTGGTAGTAAACTTGTGGAGTACCCTCTTCATTTACAATTTGTGAGTTTGCAAACCAATCATTAAAACCTTTTCTTTCTGTAGGATTTTCTGGAGCAAAACTAAACCTAGGCTTAATTCTGTCTTGCGCTTGCTTTAAACCAAGCTCCATTACCTTACTGATTACTTGTTCGCTGCTTGAAAATAAATCTGTTTCAAACTCCCTAGATGTTTCAGCAAGAATATATTGTGCGTGAGAAACAACTATAGAATTTTTTATGTCTCCAAAATCAACAACATCTTCATTTAGTTGTTCTTGAGTCATATTCATTCTATCCTGAACAATCCTTGCCTCTTGTTCTCCAAACAAATTTTGGTAAGCTTCAAATGTTTTTTTGTATTTCTCTTCCTTCGTTCTTGTGTCATCCGCAACGTACTCTCTTAGAGCTGCATCAAATATAGAAACCATTTCCATGTTGCCACCTTTCGAAACACTAGCAAGCCCTTGCGCCACATGTTGTTGTTCGTGAACAAAGGTGCTTTTTATTTCTTCAAAAAGATTATTATAAAACACATCTTTTCTCTCTTCAACAGTTGCAGCCTCAGCTTCCATCATCATAAGCTCTGCGGATGCGTATGCTTTGTTTTCAGGTATAATTGTTACTGTATCAAAAGTATTTTCTAAAAAAGGATGTGTTTTTTTAACTTCATCTTGAATATCTAATATTTCTGCTTCTATTTGAAAATATTTATTAACATCTTCTCTTGCATCGCTATCCTTTACAGAATCTCTTTGTTTAAGCAATGCTCTAACTTCAGCGACTTCTTGTGAAAAAATTGCTGAAAGGTACATAGCCTTATATTTATCCGAGGATACTAAAGGATTTACGCTTATATCATTTGTTATCTTATCTAAACCTATTCCATCAGCAAAGTCATCAATCATGCTGACTAACTCGCTTCTATCTTTATCACTAATCTCTAAGCTTGCATTATCTAATAAAGCAGCAGCATTAACTATATGCCTTGGCATTATTGTTTTTACGGCTCCTTTACTATTTCCGCTACCTTCAAAAAGACTAAACTCTACATTAATGTTTTTTAGTTCTGAATAAAACTCTGCTAAAACATTACCATCAAATAACGATGAAATTTTATCAGAAAACTCTAATAGACCTTCGTTTCCTCTTGCAAAAAATAATTCAAAGCTATCAATAATATCTGATTTTACTTTTGGATTAAAATTTAAATCTGCATCAGAAACCTCAAATCTCCAGAACCCATCAGGACCTTGAGACCACCCAGTAGCTTTTGCTATTAACTTTGCATCCATCCCCTCTTGAACATACTTCTTAGCCTCTCTTAGAGACTCTAGTATTCTAGATTGAACAACAGCTTCGTTGTTAGCATCTAATCCGTTATCATATACAAAAGAAAATAAAGCTTTTAGTTTAGGGTTTGAATCTATTTCGTTTAACTCTTCTGCTGTTATATCAGAAATAGTTTCTCCAGATGTTAACCTTCCAGCAACAAAGTCTGTGTACTGCCCTAAGGTTAAGTTTACAGGAATACCTTTACTCTTGATTATATCAAATAGTTTCTTTAACCAAGCCTGGAATCCTTTTCTCTTACCCTGCTCTAGTAGAGCACCCTTCTCACCAATAGCTTGAGCAAGAGCCTCTTCTAATATTCCCTCTTCGTCAAGGTTGCTATAGCTAGGATTGTTTCTAACATCCTTTTCGTACTTAGTTCCCTTAACTAATTCTAAACCTTTCTTGTATAGTTTTGGCTCGTATTTCTTAGCGTAAGAATTAAATATGTGAGCCATCTCATGGATAGGTGTATCCATAGTAACATTATCTCCCACTATGTAAACCTTACCACCATAAGCAAAACCTTTTGATTTTCCTGCGTTAGTGCCAGGAAGTATAGACTCTGCTTGCTTGCTATTAATTATAGCGATTGGAGCGTTAGGGAAAGCATTTTGTAATCTATCCACTAAGTGCTGTAAGCCCTTGCCCTTCAAAGACTTATTAGATAAAGCAGACATTTCTATTTGCTCCTTAATCTTTTCAATATCAGTTTTATTTTCCTCTTCTATCCTGACCTCTTCATCAGTTTTTTCTATCCTTTCACTTATTTCTTGCTCAGTAACAGTTTCTATACCATACTGAATAGTTTCAACATCTTGTTCAAATATTGGATTAACCTCTTCGTGCTTTTCAATAGCTAAATCCATAACTAGAGTAGGGTCTACAACGGTCATGTTGGTATCTCCAAACTTTAATTGCGCAGAAGCGGGTCTATCAAACTCATCCATCTCTACATTCTCAATGGATATTTCATTAGGGTTGTTTGTTCCTAAATCTACACGCTGACTTCTAGTTCCAGTTTCTCTGTCTACAACCTCAATGAATACTCCGTCATTATCTTGGTTAAGAACGGCTACACTTCCCTCTGGAAGCTCCAAGCCTTCAACCTGAACTATCCTTCCAACGAGTCTTTCTCTTGCTGGTCTGACTTGTTTTGAGTATTCTGAGACTCTTTTCTTAATCGCACCTCTCTCAGCGTACGTTCCAACTTTGGTTTCGACAACTGTGACAGTCTTAGTAGTAATGATGTTTTCATAATTATCAATGGTATTTTCAACAAGCTCAAGGTATTGTGTTACAATATTTTTTCCTTGCTGAGTTATATTAGAATTTATTACCTGGTCAAATATTTGGTCTAGGTATTTTTTAGCGTCATCAATTTCTTGCTCTGTAAGGTCTTCTTGATTTTCAATCTTAGCAAGAATGTTATCAAGCTCTACATCTATATTGTTAAGGACCAAGTCTTGGAAAGGAGTATCAAGAACTCTTCTCTGCATCTCAACATCAGTCATCAACTCAACAGAAAGTAATCCAGCTTTTTGCGGGGCGTAAGGTCTCATAGATAAAGGAACAAACCCAGCCTCTCCCTTCTTTGGTATTTTTCCATCTTCATTTCTAAGATGAGAGCCAAAGTTATTATAACTATTTTGACCCATAGTTTCTGAGAACAAAGCTCTCTGAGCTAACGGGCTGTAAGTTTTTGCGTGACCAAGATAAGCATTTGTTTGACCTAGTGGTCCAAACTGAAATCCATGAGCAGCGTGACCAGCCATATCATGAACAGCTCTAAACATATCATTAAATGATAGCTCGTATCCATCAATAACAATTCCTGTTTTTTCTAGTAGAGGATGGTCTACAGAAGCGTCACCAGTTCTAAACTCATTTTCAGTAGGTAAAAATTTAAGAGTCTTATTATCAGAAACATCATCAGCCATCTCCTTAGAAGTACCATAAGCCTGACCTTCTTTTTGAGGCATAAATTTAAATCCTAAAGACTGGAAGTGTTCGAACTGCTCTTTAGTCTCTTGTTTAAAAGCATCGTATGCTTGCTTAACCTCTGTGTCATTAGGGTTACTCTGCATTGCTTCGTAAGCATCAGCTATAGCAATTCCTTTCTGAATACTTATTGGCTGAATAACCTGCTTTCTACTAAGCTTTTTACCAATCTTTTCTCCGAAACTTTGTATTGCGTCTAAGACAACACCCTTACTTGGGTTAACTATAGACTTAAGTTTAGCATCATACTGCTCTTGAGTTATTTCACCAGATATATATTGTTGATTTAACTGAGATAACTTAGGAGCCTTTTCTACATTTAGATTCTCAACTCTTTCATTAAAGAATAATCTTGGTGACTTAGAGTTTATGATGGCATTTATTTCTTTATCAATCTGATTTATAGTTGTTTCGTATTGCTTTCCAAATACGGCATCAGAAGATTTTTGTTCTTTTAAAGCTTTATTCTTAAGTAGTTGTAGCTCAAGTATTTGACTTTCCATTACTGGAGTATACTTCCCCTCTGGTAGTTTAGAGAATAAATCTTTAGCCTCAATAATTAACTCTTTAGTACTATTAGCAGCGTCTTGCTCTATAGTTCCATCCTCAACCATCATGTCAAGTTTTTGGAACATCTTGTCTTGGTCTTTATTTTTAGCTGCGGTATACAAAGCATTAGATTCCAAGGTAGAAGTTCTTTGAGCTGAAGCTTGAGTTTTTGCAGCTAAAGACCCCGTACTCATTGTTGTTAATATAAAGCTTTCTAAAAGCTCTTCTTTTTCTATTTCTGTATCAAAATAATTATTGTTTAACACATTATTAGCAACAGCTTTAACAACTCTATCTGCAACAGTCTGAGAAAATTCCTGTATGTTTTCTTTTGGTATTTCAACAGCAACATTTCTAGCAATAACTCTAGCAACATCACCTTTTGTTGCTTTACCTTTTGCTAATATTTCTAGGTACTCTTTAGTTATTTTTCTTTTTATAGCACCATCAAATATAGCATCTCCAGGACTTAGATTTTCTAAAGCCCCTATAATTACAGCACCAGACATCGCAAACTTACCAGCATCATCTTTAGACATGCCTGCGTCAAGAGCTTCGTTATATAAACTATTGTGTTCGAAAACATAACCAACAGAAGTAAGACCAGCGATTTTATTAAACTTATAAAACTTGCTTAAAGCAGATAAAGATTTTGTAGCAAACTGACCACCATATATCAAAGCAGCCATATCAAGAGATGTGTCTAGAAACTTTGTAAATAAAATATTATCATTTACTTCCGTAGTTTCTTTTGGTCTTTCATCTTTAGGTATACTTAAAAAATCAGCAACAACCTGTTTAGATGTTATTGCGTTCCTAACCTTATAACCATCCTTATCTCTAACGTCAATAACCTCTCCATTGTCATCCAAGGTTAATCTAAAGTCTGAAAAAAGAACAACCTTTTCAACCAAAGCTCTTTCGTTGCTAGAGGATTGAACTTGATTATCTTCAAGATGGTATTCAACCAGGTCTCCAAGTTTTTCTAAAAAATCATAATCATCACCAGCAGTAACTGTTCTACCAAGAGTTAATAAGCTTTCAGCATACTGAGAGCCTTTTTTATTTATATAATTCCAAGCAGACTTTACAGTAGCTCCAACATCTCCTTCTAGTCTTTTCTTTCTAGTAAGGTCTAACTCTATTTGTTTATCTTCAATTTCTTGTTTTTTAGCTAATGCTGTTGGGTATTTTTTTATTATTTCTTCTGTGTTTTGAAAAACATTATTATACTGAGAAGTAAGATTTTTATACTCTACAAAATCATCAGAGCCGATAATATCATTAAAAGAATCTACAGAATCTTTATACTTATCGTATGTAGAAGCTCTTTGCCTATTTAATGTGTTTATTTCATCACTTATATCATTAAATCTAGAGGAATATTTAGCTGTTATATCTATCTCTAGCTTAGCAATATCTGATTTTAACCTATTGTTTATGTTGTCTAGCTCTTCTTGAGTTGTAGCAGTTTTAGCCATCTCTTCATAAGAAGAAACTATTTTTTCAGCTTCAGAGTTAAATTCGTTTTGCATAGAAGACTTTATAGCTTCTGACGCTGATGTAGATTTTTCTATTTTGTCTTTTATTTTTTTATCTAAATCAAGTAAAGTTTTTTCTGAATTTTTAATATTTTTTGTTAAATTATCAGACTCATTAATTACATCTTGAAGAGTGTACTCTGCACCAGTTTCAGAATTTATTCTTTTTTTCTTTTTAGCTAGCTCTAAAGAAGTATTAATCTGTTGATTATACCAGTTATTAGCTTGTATCTCAAATTTAGATTCAGCATCTTCCAACAATTTAATACTACCACTTTCTTTTAAAGAGTTTACTTTTTCATTATGCTCTTCTAAAGATTTAGGATTAGTGTCTTCTAAAAACTTTTTATATGTAGCTAAGTATACATCATCCTCAGAACCTTTCACAGTCCCCAAGTCTTCACCAGTTTTTGCATCTTCAATACTTCCTGTTGGCTGATATATTGCAGTCTCTTCAGTTGCATCTAATACGTTTCCCTTAAACCAACTAGCAGATTTTACTTTTTCAGCACCAGGAGCCATCATGTTTTTCTGGGCATTCAGCTCCTCTAACTTTTTATCCATTGAAGGACTGTAAGGCTTATTTCTATACTCCTCTTCTAATCTTTTTATTTCCTCTATCACAAAGTCATACTGCTCAACACTAGATTCTGGATTAGCCATTATGTCTGCTTCAACTGCTTTTTGTGCAGCTTTTATTTTTTCTTTTCTTTCAGCTTCAGACTTTAAAGAAGCTTTAGAAATTTGTTTTACAGACTCTCTATCAAGCATTTTTAGTGCAACTTCTGAACCCAAACCACCTAAAGAAACACCATAATATGCTCCAAGCGTATTAGTAGTTTCAACAGCCCAATCAGTAAGCTCTCCCCACAAACCTTTAGAAGCTTCATCTTTCGCAATAGACTTGGCTTCTTCAATAGTCATTTCATTAGACTCTGTAGAAGGGGTTTCTGATTCTAATGGAGCAGATGTGTCTATAGATTCTGGTAAAGACTCCTCTTTTTTTTTACCGTACTTAGATTTAAAATCATTAACAACAAATCGAATATTATCTTCAGACTCATTATTGGTAATCATCTGCTGAACTATACCATCTAGTTTAGCTTTGTCATTTTCTAGTAGAGTTAACTCTTCCATTAATATCCGTATTTATCTCTTAAGTTTGTATCTTTTGTTGGCTGTGGTTTAGCTGTAGCCTTAAACAAACCACGCTCTGTCAGTGCATCGTACAAGAAATTATAATGTGTATTGATTTGAGTTTTAGGTATCTTATCAGTAAACATCATTACATTCCCGTCTAAATTGTTAATAACCTCTTTAGCCTGTTTTGTAGCTTCAGTTGCTGTTATCCCATCTAAAATAAGGTCACTTCTCTTGTTCGAAATAAGAGTTTCTTTTTCACTAGTGGTTAATGCTTTTGAATCCTTATAAAAGCTCATATATTGATTACCTTCATTGTCAATAAGAAATGACTGAGGAATCACATCTTTGTAATCTGTTCCGTCTTTATCTCTAAATGTTATTGGCTTTGTTTCTGATGTACCAGTTGAGAAATCAATCTTTCTTAAAGGAGGAACTTTACCCCTTTTTGGGTTCAAGAAAGGTCCTTCAAATTCTCCAAAAGAAACAAATAAACTTTCATCGGAAAGTAGTGCTGTAGCTGCCTCAGAGTCAAGGTCTTCGAAGTCATAAGCAATCTTACCAACTCTACTTCCTCTACCAAATTCTTCATCCTTTCCATCGCCCTCTCTAGTAAGTTGGTAGTCTTGTTTAATTCTTCCCTTAATATTTTTCTTTATAAATTCTCTAGCTTCTTGCTCTGTATCAAAATCATTTTCAAATTCCATTTGATATTGATTGTAAAATAAATCTACAGCATTATCTAAAGCACCTTCTTTTATCTTAAACGTTTTTGTTTTAACACCTTCTTCGTTTTCATAAGTTGTTTCCGTATGAAGGTCCTTAACAGGCACTGCTGCAAGAGCGGCATTAGTATCTCTACCTGGCTGAAACGATAAGGCACTCTGGAATCCATCATCATATATGGATGTCTCATGAAGGGCATTGGCTCCCTTAATATTAGATGAGTTATAAAACTGTTCTTTACCTTTAAATATAATGTCACTCATTGAATTATGAGCAGCTTGAGCTTGCTTAGACGCAGCAATATCCTGTAACAACTCATTTTTTTTAACCTGAAATTGTTGAAATATTACTGGATTTTTTGAAGGGTTCTTAAGGTCTACCTGATTTTTAGCAGACCAATCCATAAACTCATTATACTTTTCAGTAAACTTAGGAACGTCAATAGCACGAACTCCTTTGGTGTCAACAGATAAAGATTTAAGAAACTTTTCATCATCAGCTTTTGCATCTTTTTCTTTTTTTGCTAAAGCTGCTTTATAAACATTTACAGAGCGGCTGGTATCAAATACTTGTGCTGCACCATAGCCTATTAAACTGTCACTCATTTTCGCCATAACTAATCTGTTTAATATTTAAGGCTAGATAGGTCTAAACCGTAATTTGCAATTCCCTGAGTATCAACGGCATTTAATCCATCAAAAGGACTTTGTACTGAGATTCCTGTTTGATTAATAAAAAAAGGATTAGCCATACTCATTTGACCAGTTAAAGAAGAATTGGCAACAGTACCCATCGAGCTTAAATCTGTATTTTTTATAGCTCTTTTGTTTTGTCTATTTTGTGCGAAATTTGATTTACCTCCTGTAAGTAAATCAGCTGCCATTGCTTCTTTCATCATTTGTGATTCAGCTACCGTACCCAAACCTCCCATAAAATTTTGCATACCAGCACCAATCAATGACTGAGCTTCGGCATACTTTTGTTCGTATGGTTGCATCTCATTTATTTCAAAAGCCTTATCTCTATACTGAGCCATTGTTTGTCTCATGCTCTGTGCGGTCTGTATATTCTGCATTCTTTGCTGAACATCAGCAGAAAGAAGATTCATGTAAGCATCTTGTTGTGTTTGCTGAGCTACAGACACAGCTCCTATACCACCCTTTCTGTCAGAAATACCTCTAAGAGCACCCTGCGTACTTCTTTGAATATTCTGCATGTATTCAGCCTTTTGAGCATCTGGCATACCGTAGTATGACATAAGCTCGGCTTCACTCATATTCTTCTCTATTTCTGGTGGTATGTGATATTCAGGTCTAGTTAAATTCTTTTTTTGAATAAAACCAGCAACAGCTTGTCCAACTCCCATTGCTGCTTGAACTCCTCCTATTATCATTGGTAATGCCATAGTTTACAAAATTAATCTTTTTAGTTTTAAATTACAAATTATACAACTCCTGACTTTTGACTAGCAGTTAGCCCAACATTAATAGCATGAAGTCTTAGGTAAGTGTTAGTTCTCCATGATGTTCTCATAGTTGCATCTGTAGACCTAATCCTTTCTCCATTTATCATTCCAGCTAATTGATTAGTAGAATCAAAAGCACTAAAGCTGTTTATATCTCCGTATATATTTGAGTAATAAAAATTCTCTCTTTCCTTCCAGTAAGAAGTAAATATCTTGCTATACTGTCTATAGTTGTTTTGTATCTCAAATAATAACGGAGTCTCGTTACACTCTAGACCTATTGCATTATACACTTTGTTTAGTGAAGGCTCTGTATTACTAACATTAATTACAGATGATGTTACAATTTTCTTACTATTTGTAAGCGGCTTTGTAGTTGATGTTGATTGTGAGTAAAACTCACCATAATTTTCTGGATTAAATGACGTGTCAAAATCTTCTCTTCTTAATACGTAAAGGAGTCCGCCAGCATGAGTTCCACCTAAAGGACAAGCATTACTCCCAGTATCCATGGATGGAGAAAAATGAACTACCTCACTATTTAAATACTCACACATCCCATGTATATCCATAAAATAAGTCCACCTATTAGCACCTTCGCTAAACACAACAGTTCTTTTTGCTAGTTCTTTTCTTTTTAACTCAGTAATACTTTGCGCCTGGGTATTTGATGAAAAGGTATTTCTTATTCCAAAATTATCAAAGTAAGCTCCCTCTCTAGCTTCGTTGAGGAGATTGTCTGCGCCATGAGTATGAGATTGCTCAAATATAGTATAAGCATCACGTCTGTCTAAGCAAAGCATATACTCTTTATCTTTAGGATTAAAAGAACCATAAATTTTAGTTCTTGTTCCAAAGCTGTTAGATAGGTTATATCTACTTAGTATTCTGAAAAAATCAGTAAAGTAGTTTTTCATTTGATACTCAGATATTGGTGTGATACCATTCTGAGAAAGCCTAAGAACTGCACCTCTTCTTAAATCAGTAAAATATAATACCTCAGCATATTCTGCAAAAGATTCTGGATTTGTAGAAATACCATACTCTCCAGCATAAGGAATGGCTTGAGATATAACAGCACCTTGAGCTGTAAGTATTTGGTCTCCGCTACCAGTGGTTACAATATTTCTATTTATCTGAGCCCTAGAAACTTTATCCTCTTGAAAAATAATTAATTGATTTTCTCTAGAGTGTAGCTTTTGTATTGAGCCATAAGACTTATCAAACTCTTCATAAGTGTCATCTGGGAAAATAGAACTTAAACCATTTATGTTTGTATTAGCAATTAGTGGGTCACTATAAAAAACAGTAGAAGGTCTTACCGTCTGTCGGTATTGTGGGTTTATAACATTAGTTCTTCCAGCATCCCAGTTTTTAGAAAGAAAATAATCAGAAGCCTGAAAATCTTCTATATAGTCTATATTAGTGCTTCCAAAAGTAGGTCTTAATCTATGATAAACATCACCTCTATCAATATATAAAATAGCTCCAGTGCCAGCCGTACCGTCTATTTCTGTTTGATTTGCATTAGTGACTGTTTGGTTAGCAGTCCCATCAGAAAGATGTAAGTCATCATATTGCGTAGTTTCAGAAACATGATGATAGTATTCTGAGTCAGTACTATCAAACACAATAGGATGTCTTTCTCCTATTTCGTAATAAAAAACATCATCATCATCAACATCTTTTCTTGGTCTAAAAACTTCTACTAAAGCATCTTCAAAAAAGTCAGATGTACCTGGACCAACAAAAGAAATTTTATTATCTATAATAAATCTATAATTACTTGAACCTCCAGTCTCTACACTAAGTATTTTAAAATTAGCAGATGAACTTATAAGTGTTCCGTCATGCTCAATAAACAAAACTCTATCACCCTCCGCAAAATCATACTCTTTAGAAGTCTGACCACCTTCCGAAAAAGTATCTGATATGGTAGTAACATCCATAATAAATTTACTTCCAGTATCCTCAACTTTTAAAATTCTATATCTCCAAGAATCCTCAACATTTCTATTTCCACTATAAACTAATTGCCATCCTGTAGCCCAAGATGGAGGTGAGTGTTGTATTTCAAACTTAAGCTGAGCTGCGTGAAAAGAAATATCTTGCACCCTATCTGCATTTGCAGGTATAAATTTATCTTCATGTATAGGGCAAACAGCACTACTTCTATTTGCATCATCATAATAAACTATACCAAAGCTATGATAAGTATTTGACTTAAAACCCATTGGAACTGTATTCTGACTAGGAAAAGCAAATGTTTCCAGACCAAGTTGTAATAGTTGCTTTCCATTATTATAAAGATAACCACTGTTGCCACCTAGGTCATTCCAGCATTCTCCTAAAACGGTTTGAATTTCATCAAACACCAGACCATTCTGTTTATGCCAAATTAATTCCTGTCCTTGTGCAAATCCAGGTATAGTGGTTGGGTTTAGTGGGAGGGTTCCACTAGCTAAACTTCCTGTAGTATTAAGAAAATCAGAAGAAAGAGGGAAGTCTTCAAAGTTAACACCCAACACTGCAAATTGAGCATTAGTATAACCTCCAAATGTATCATTAGTTGTAACACCAAACTGCAATTTAACTCCATTTCCATAAACTTTCCAAAGTTCACCATCACCTGAATTTAAAGCTTGTTGCACATTATTTCCAGAGCTTCCAGGAGCCCAGTTGGAAAAATTTGTATTGTTTCCTGAGACTACTGACCAAGGAGATGCGCCCATTCCAGAACCGCTCCAGTTCGGGTTTGTACCAAATGCCCCTGGAAGAAGGGTGTCAATGGTAGGATAGTCTGTTGTAAGTTGATTTTTTATATAAGTGTAAAAACTATTTGCGCTTATACCTGCTGGAATATTCGTTAAGTATGCCTGAAACTCAAGTGCCCCTGCTATCGAGCAGCCTGTGCCACTTACATTATTATAAGTTACACTTGTTCCACTAAACGCTCCTGCAAAAAAACCAAAACTTTTTACAACAATAGACACACTTGTACTCGAAACTAAAATACCACCACTTACTGCTGCTGAAAAATCAAATTCAACTACAAATCTTTGCATGACTCTATTTTGACCACCTTGATTATTTTGTAAAAGACCACTTCCGCCTGTTGTAGATGAAGCTGGAATAGAACTAGTTATAGTAGCAGTTGTTTGCGAAATAAGTTCACTACCCTTATAAAAGTCTAATATTGCAACATTTGTAGCGACACCATCTCTTCCATTTTCAACATTACCATAAACCAATCTATTGCCATCTATAATTTCTTGAGACTTTGCTTTTAAAGGAACGTCATCAAAAGGTTTTACAGATTGCTTTAAATCAATATTGCTATATGTTTTGTTATTATAAAATCTATAATAAAAATTAGTATTAACAGTTGTAACATGAACATTAGTTGGAGAGCCAGTCCATGTATTATTGTAAACATAATTATTTTTATCTGTAGTGGTGTTTGAAAAATAATAAGTTGGTATAGAGTCTATTAAAAAAAAGTCTGTATTATTGTTTTTCTTTCTAGCAGCAAACTCAATAAATCTAACTTCTTTTGTTCCTGAATTAAATTCTAGCTCTAAAAAATTATCAATAGTAAAGTCTTCCTGGTTTATGCTTGTTCCAACAGCAGTAGTTCTTGTTTTTGAAATAGGTGACCAAGCTGACTTTTCCTTATCATCATATACGTATCTATACTTAAACTGCCATTGGTTTTGTATTAGCTGATTGTTTAAAAATGTATTGTCAGTTCCAAACTTAGTTCCAGGAGGTGATACAGGAGGAAACTTAACAACCTTTATTATTTGGTCTGTTAGTGTCCCGTACCCAGTAGAGCTTTCAATAGTAGTTGGAAAACCATATTGATGATGTGCTGAAAAATATTTAGCATTAGATGCGTTTGGATTGACAAGCTTTGCAGACTCTACACCGCTTATTAGTTTTGCTTTTGCTATATTTATTTTTATAGGCTCATTTTTGTTATCTGTAAAATACAGTAACCCATCAGGAGCCCAAGGTTCATCATGAGCAACCACATTAATTCCAGTAATTAATTCTTCAAATGAAAAGTTAAAAGCGTAAGAATCTACAATAACGGATATAGCATTTTGTTTTTGAGAATACTCTAGTATGGTTCCATTAGTACTATCTTCTGCAATAAAGTAAATAATTCTATCGTGAACCTCATCTCTATACTTTCCCACAACTCTAGCAGCAGCAGGAATAGTTATTGAGTTAGCAGTTGCTATATTATTACTTCCATCAAAAGAAATAGTATCTGTATTATCTATAAATTCGGAACCAACAATATTTTCTAAAACCCCTAAAGCATCATTCTCTCCAGAGGTCTTCATGTTAACAGCTACTCTATAATCACCTTCCTTTACAAATCTATTCTCGGTATCAAAATCCATTCCACCGAAAAATCTTTTTTTCTCTTCAGCCATACGATTTTAGAATTTAGGAGCTTGATAATGATTCTTATGCGCTGCTTGAATTGCCTCATCTTTAGTAAACTTTTTCATTCTAGCTTTAGCAATACGCTTTTCATTATACCAATCACGTCTAGCAGCCTCTTTTAAATTAGCTGCAACATTTCTTTTTCTTTGTAGTCCCTTCCAATACATGTAAGCACGGAGAGCTTCTTCTGCATATATATGTATTTGTGTTGTATTATTTTGTCCGCCATATATATTTTCATTTGTTGCAGATTGATTTATATTAATTCCTAAGCTAATATATTCAAGAATAATTGTTGACTCAGCAAATCCAGCATCAAATTGTATAGTATTGGATTCCATATCAAATCTATAGTAACCAAATCTATTTTGACCACCACCTAAACCAAAGATGCCTCCCATGTTTTCTCCATTCCTGTACTCGTCAATCCATTGTATAGTGTAAGTATTGCTAACACCAGTAACTCCACCTTGATTTGTTTGCAAATCAATATCATCTAATTGACCAACTGGAGCTATCATGCCACTTTTAGAAACGCCAACTCTAGATATAGAAACAAAATCAGAAGGCAGTGTAACATTTAAGTTTGCATTAAGTGTTAACTCTACTGTTTTTATATTTCTTACAACATCAAAGTTTAATTCTTTAACCCCTCTTAGAGCTATGTCTCTATAATAAAAAAGTCTATGTGTAGTTTCATCTCCCTCTTGAATTAAAAGAGAGCGAATAACATCATCTATTGCTATAAAATTTTTCGCCATTATACTCTTTCTGTATTATCTATTACTGTATCATAAGGTCTTTGTGGTGTGTATCTTGCTACAACAGCATCTATAACATCAGCAACAATTTCTGCTGGTATCTTATATTCAAACTCAAGGTTATCAGTTGCTGCATTAGAATCAGCCCAAGTTTGAACTTCAGCAGTCGATGTTGTTACACCTCCAGGAAATTGATTTACAGCAGTGTTAGGATAAACAGTTGTACCTGATGAGTAAGCAGTGTACTCATTATCTCTTTGATGTTGAAGTGATGTCAGTGCTTTTATTCTTATACCCTCAGTAGGAACGCTAGCTACTGGATACCACAAGTTTAAAATATTTCCATTAAGGCTCCAGCTCCCATTTTTACTTGACTCAAAATAAGAGTCTAGTGAACTTATTGCAGAGTTTGCAACAGTTGAAGAGTACAAGCTATTAAAAGCTGAAGGTTTTCTATTAAAACTTACTAAGTGATTTCTTTCATCAATAACTTCATATATTCCCATATCATATGGAAGAGATATAACCTTAAATGGAAGTTTTATAACATGGTAAGTATTTGATGTTGTTCCAACTTCAATTCTTTTTTCTGTCATAGAAGCTTTTGGTATAACATAGTTACTTAATACATCTCCTTCTATCTGTCTATCCCCAGCTAATATTTTTCTTTTATAATAAACCCCAACCTGTCTATCTCTTTCTTGGTCAACAGCAATCATTATTTCTCGAATGTCTAAGTTAAACTCAGGCTTTCTTGCTCCTCCAAGTATTCTTCTAAGAGCCATCTCCCCTAATTCTTTTCTAGTGTACATATTACATTACTTCTTTTTCTTGACCTTCAGCATACTGTGTTATTTGTGCGTCTCTTAAGTTAAGACCAAATAAAGAAAGTATCCTCCAGGACAATTCGTTAAATAAAGATTCAGGCATATCAGATAAAGCTTGGTTTGTTGATATTGATATTGCTCCAGTTGTTGCGTTAATTGTTTCTGTTAAGGTTCCTTGAATGGGTCTTTTTATATACTGAATATTAACATCAGCCCCCGTTGATAAATGTGGATGTATATACACATTATCATCTGCTATAACTCCATAAGGATAATCTCCTGTAGGTCTAAACAAAGCACTATCAAGCACAGCCCAAAACTCTTGAAAGTCAACAATTTTTACAGGTCTACGACCTCTGTCAGCATAAGCAACATTACTTGCTTGAGTAACATTTAATAAGTAAAGGTGGTCACTTTGTAAATTAACCTGAGTAAAAGTTGCGGTACCACCAAAAAAAGCATTTGATGCAGTAACATTATTATAATTATGATGTGTTATGAGATGCCTTAAGTCATCTGTAATTAACTGAGATGTTCCGTATCCCCCCATTGGCACAGGTCTACCTGGCTGAGTTGAGTTTGGATTTCCTAATCTATCTCTAATTAATTCTAGTTGCGCAGAGTCAGCGGCTTGTTCAAATTCATCAGTAGTAATAAATCCAGCCTGCTCCTTGTTGGCAACAAACTGAACAAAGTCATAAAGTTTTTTTGTATCTATAGCCATTAGCTGTTAATGAGGCGTTATTTATCAATCTACAAATATACTAAATAATTAACATAAAAAAAAGGGGCGAAAGCCCCTCTCTTATCTAGTAAAATGTATATTACATCATTGATTCAATCTTAGAGGAAATAACCTCGTAAGCTTCTGCTCCTTCGTCAGTCATGCAATACTCAATAAAGTATTCCATCATATCCTGACCTTGAGGTACAGCAGTAATCATTTCTTTATCTTTTCCATTTAAGAATCCAAACTCACGCTTAGTGTTATTCATATAGATAATCTTAAACTTTATAGCATCTTTAATAATCTGATTCATATCAGTTAAAGGATTAGATGCAGACTCTAAAAACTTTTGAGGGTCTCTCTTAGCAAGTGCTAATACATCATGCTTAAGTTCATACATGCTTCTATTTGAATCCAATCCAGCAGCGTCACAATAAGCAACTAACTGTTGAGGTGTCATCTTAAGAGCAATATCTACAGCAGTATGCTCAAGCTCAATGTTATTAACAGTTGACTCAGCATTAATGCTATTATCTATAATGTCATAAAGTGGTGTTGTATTAGGCATCCTATTAGGATTAGACTGATAGTAGTTACTTTTTGTTAAATACTCTAACAATAAAGTTTCTCTTCTGTCTACTATGATAGTACCATTACTAAAAATAACATCTCCAATAACTGGTCTTTCATTTTTTTGCTCATCTTGAAAAACACTTTGCTCTCCAATAGCATATCGAATAACTCTGGCTCTACCAGCATTATCATCATAAACTTGGTCTGAAGATGGTAATCTAAAACTTAATGGGTAATGTCTACCTTCGGTTGAAGGCTTTTCTGCTCGCTTTAATAACCTAAATACAATAGGTTTATTTATAGTTTTCATTTTATTATAAATTAAATTAAATTAAAAAAAAGAGGAGGGAGGTTAGTCCCTCCCCTCGAATATTTAAAAGCTTACGCTTTCTTGATTAACATGAATCGGTTAGCTCCGAAACCTTCGAAACAACGCTCAGTACGATAGTTACATCTTAACTGGTCAGTACCACTCGTAGGAGTAGCTAGTCCAGCAGAACCTTCGAACCAGTGCTCCATCTCACGAGAGTAGCCACCAGCTTCTTTGTAACGTACACGTAGTGCAGGGATACGCTCACGAGTTTGAGCATCCATTCCCATATCACCTGGTACTAAGAATCCTAATCCTGAGTATTTGAAACCATCAGCACCCAACATTCCAGCGTAGCTGAATGGGTCATAAGTTTTCTTGTGGAAAGTATATCCACCTCTCATAAATGATTTGAATCCGAAAGCAACAGCTAGTTCTTCCATTCCAGAGAATGCTCCGTAAGAAACACCACCACCAGCAAACATAGAAGCAACTGCATCATCAATAGCTAAAGATAAGTCAGTACCACAGAAGATAGAGTTCTCACGAGCTCCACGATTCTTAGATAAAGTTCTTACCATTGCATCGAAGTCAGATAAGTTGAAACCAGTTAGTTGGTTGTAGTTTTGTACGTTACCACCATTCTCAATAAAGTCTAATAGACCTTCAGAAGTTTGGAACCCATCACCAATAGCAGCTTCAGCAAGGAAAGTTGCGTCAGTGTTTGTAGTTCTAAGACCTAGTAACATTTGCATCTCACAGTAGTTTACAAAACGCTTGTAACTGTCAGCTTCTCCTTTGATGTACCATAAGTACCCAGACTCTCCAGTCTCAGGATTCTGTACTTCAAAGTAAATGATGTTAGTCATCTCTGAACCAGAAACAACATAAGACTCTTTAAGAATCTGCATGTCATTTTCGTATGCTAAAGGCTTAGAAACCATAGAGTCAGGCTGACCTACGTTTTCGTTGTAAGCATTACCAGTGATGATAATTCTTGTACCAACAGCACAAACATCAGTACCAGTTGTACTAGTCCAAGCAGTTAAAGGATAAACATCAAAAGTAGTACCGTTAGCAGCAACTGCTGTTACAATACCTACTTGACCAGAAGTAAACTCAACAATGTCATTTACTCTGAAAATGCTTGAGCTACTCTGTACATATGCTGCATCTAAAGCAACAACACACTTATCTCCAGTAGAAGAAGGGTTAACTGTTACAGTTGAAGCATGAGAAATTGCAAACTGGTGAATGAAGTCTTCTTCCCAGTGTTGAACTTTCTTGTTAGCAGCAGGAACCATTGCTCCCATTGCATCTAAAAGACCAGTTAACGATTGGTCTCCGTATCGTTGTACGAACTCTTCAGTTACTTCAGGCTTGTGAATAGACAACGTAGAAACGTAGTTCTGAGTCGTAGCCGCTTTGTAAGCTGTAGGAGTCGCATTTAATAATCCGCTCTGTGTATAAGGCATGATAAAATAGTTTTAAAAATAATAATTACTTGTTTAATTCATTCCAAACTTGCTGTCTCATACTTGACTGTTCAGGCTTAGCATCTTTGCTAGAAGGATTATATGTTGGATTATCAAGCTCTTGAGACATTTCTTCTTTACCTCGTGAAGAAGCTTGTGAAGCTAAAAAAGCATCAAGCTTATCTCCAGCGTGGATTCGAGCCATGTCTTTCAGTAGAGACTGATAGTTAACAGACTTATCTTCATTAATATATTTGTTCCAAAAATTGTTTATGTATTGAAGAGAATCTTTAATCTCACTCTTTACTTTATCATCAATCTTGTAAGAAAAACTTTTATCATCACCTAGTGTAAAGTCTAAAGTATTTAGAGATGCAAGCTCTTTGTCAAGAGTAGTCTCCCACTCTTTTTGTTGTTGTTGAGCTTGTTGCTGTTGTGCAGCATTCTCTACTTCTTTATCTTTTACAGCTTTAGGTATTTCGTTTTCCTTTTGAAACTTATCAAAGAAATCCTTAGCAGCCTTGCTTTCCTTTCTAAGTTGTATCTTAGACAGTTTAATTTGGCTTTCTGTATAGTCGTCTTCATTGAGTTTGAACTTGTCTTGCAACAAAAGTTCTATTTCATCTTTAGTCAGGTCTGGGTCATCATGCATCATTTTTTCAACAACCAATTCCATTTCTGACATGGATGAATAATCCTTAAGTTGAGTTTCTAAAAAGTTCTTTAAATCTCCACCTTGAGCAATATAGTCATTAAGTTTTTGCAACTGCTCGTTAGCAAACGTTGGACTATCTTGTTTTGGTGTTGACAAAGCTTGTTCAAGCTCAGTATAGTTTTTGTATTTGCCGCCACTCTTCTCGGATAGCAACTCATCAAAACTGGGAACTGGAGCTTGGCTCTCACTCTCTGAAGGTGATTCAGTATTTGTAGGAACGTTTTGTTCTTGCGTAGCATCTGCAACTTCTGGTGCTTTCTCAGTATTATCAACTGGTGCCCCTTCAGCTTGAGGTGCTTCCGCATTGTTATTGGTTTCTGCCTCTTCCTTAATATTCATACCAAGGCTTTTGGCAATCTGGTCTTCAATTCCAGCCATAATTAAAATATATTAAATTAGTATTCAGTTTGCAAAATTAACAATTATGTTAATAAAAACAAAATTATCTTTTTCTTATTCTAGTTAAGTCAGAATCTATGTCAGAGCTTGCAACTTTTATATGCTCAGTTTTAATATCTCCAGACATTCTAATTCTTTCCATTTCTCTTTGGTGCTCTGCTTGAGCAAACGCTTCTTTCATTTGGAACTCAGACTGCATTGCCGCCTGTTTAGCTTGTAGCTTAACCTGCTCTATCTGCGCATCAGACTGCGCTTTTGCAGCAGCAGCTCTTTCTTGAATCTGTGCGTTCATCTCAGAGTTACGCTGAGCAATCTCCATCTTTTCCTCATTATACTTCTTTCTTCTTAGTATAAGCATTTGGTTAGCCAGCTTAACATTCTTTATTGTTCTAAGCATAATAGCATCCTCTATCCTCAACTCGTCACGAGATAAAGACATTTGAATGTTATTTTCCAATAATGCTTTTTCTTCTTCGTCTGGTAAAGCTTCTATAATAATTCCAAAATCATGAGGATGAACATCAGCGGTAACCTCAATAGCTTTAAGGTTCATGTCTCCAATGTTATTAATATATCCCATGTAGTTTTTATTATACTTAACAAAGTGTTGTATTCTTAAAGCAACAGACTTTGCTGAGCCTTCCATGATAGAAAGATACCCCTGATTTAATCCTCTAGTAGCATTATTAGAGGCAAGTAGTGATAACTTCTGAACACCAACTAAAGCTTCTTTGTCTGGAGCAGAGCCTTCTCTAGTTTCATTGACACCAGTTACTGTTCTGATTTGTTGCATATTGTAATTAACAATAGCCATCAACTCATTAAGAGCTCCGCCAATACCGCCAGATAGTTCCTGTATAGGATTTGGATTACCCATACTCCCATCTTCCTGCTGCATGCGGTAATAAATATTACCAGTAGCTTCGTAAACATCTTGAACATCTAGTGGAGTAAACTCACCACCATCTCCAAGCATTACGTTTTCTAGCGAGCCTATTTCAAAAGCAGCTCCCTTTGGTTTAGCCTTAGCAATTAGTTGTTGTATTTTAAGATGTGCTATCTGAATCTGGTCAGCAAAAGGCATCATTCTTTCAACAAGAGATTTGTTGTTTAAGTTTATTTGGTTAGGCATATAAACAGCATAAGACATTCTAACTTTGCTCTTGTTAGACTTAGGTCTTATAATATTATCAGCTCTACCATAATCAAATATAAACTCAGTTCCAATAATATACTTACCCTTGTAAATCATTTCTACAGGATTATCTAGCATCTCTCTTTTGTATCTAGATTTTTTAGGTAATTTGTATTTAGAGTCTCTTTTGTTTAAGGTATAATTGCCGTGTGCATTATATTTTTTCTCATGTCTTATGTTGTCAACTGTTTTAAACTCACCATCTAATACAGCAACTCTAAAGCTATCATACTGATACATTTCGTATCCTTTATAATATGTTTTTTGAGTTGGGACATCTATTGGGTTGTCATACTTTCCAGCAGAAACTGTAGCCATTTCTATATACTCATCTTCTGTGAATTGATTACCAGCCATCTTTCTGATGTCGTGAATCGTATAATACTTAACTTCTCCAGCATGAGACATATCTCTAAAGTCTGGGTCGTTAGAATGTGATATAACAAGATTAGCTGGGTCTACATATCTAACATGAACACCATCCTTATCGCTATAGGTTTTAGTAGCTCCAAACCCAACAACGGTTAGGTCTCTCATTACTCTTTTAGATATTTCTTTCCAGTTGTTTATTGAGAAGCATAAGTCAATGCCTTCTTCCATAGCTATCTCTACAGCTTGCTTATAGTTAAGCTGCATATGTAACTCCAACTCTTCAGAGTCAGTAGGAAGCTTTTCATCACCACCAAGAGGAATATCAGTCATAACCTCCAGGTCTTTAGTAAAGTCTTGAAGCATCATCTTAGCTGATAGTCTCATCTCTTCTTGAATCTTAGCGTCTTGCGCAACCTTGTCTATACCAGTACATTTTATTTCGTAATCTTGATTTGTTAAACCACCAACAATTACATCAACAAATTTTGGTATTACTGGCACGATAGACCAGTCTAAAGATAAGTAAGATAAGTCTCCATTATTTCCTAAAAGCTTTTTGTACTTGCCAACATTCTGCATTCCTTCTGCGTACTCTCTGTTGACAATATATCTTCTTCTTCTAGAGCCGTAAAGGCTTCCATCTTCTCCAGAAAAGTCTGCATACATTTTTCTGAAGTATTGCAATCCATAATCTGGATTCATTTTCTCTTCTGGTGTGGCTAAGGGATTTGGATAGCCAGCATAGATACCTTGTTTTTTAGACATTTTAACTAATTAGTTTTGACATATTACCAGAGTTATCATACCTTCTAACAAAAGGCTGTGACACTTTCTTTTCTATTTCTTTTCTTTTAGCATTCTTGTTAGCTGCTATTAAAGCTAATCCACTAGCAATCGTGCTATCATATTTCGTTCTGTTCTCTGGCTCGTACTGAGACCAGTCTTTCAACAGTCTATCGAAGTAACAAACCCCTATATCTCCGTCTTCAGTATACCCTACAAAATCATAGATGTACGCTTGAACAGAATCTGATATTGCGTTTATCACAACTTTTCCTGTTGTGGGAACACCGTATTCTTTTTGCTTTCTACTAAACTTGGTATGTGTGCTTTCAGGTCTGTGCATTAAATATGCTTCGTAACCTCTCTCTTTAAAATGGTTTATTAGTCCTATCTTATTATTCTCGACTAATATTTCACAACCATAAAACTTACACATCATAACCATGTCTTCGTAAAAGATTTTTACTTTAGGAGGTCTGGCTAAATACTCACAAACAAAAGAGTGAGCGTGCTCAGAATCCATTCCAAATTTCTTAAAGACATAAGCAGCAGCATCAGAGCGTCTGCCATCAGTCGTTGTATCGTGGTCTACAGGGTCACACCCTGCGACTATTGTTTCTTTATTACCTGGAGTGTTTAGTTTATCGTAATATAAATTTTGGTCATCTACTGAAGGGGTCCAACTTATCATAAACTTACCAGTCTTATCTGGCTTAAATGTTACCTCAGAATCCTGGACTCCATTTGCCCATATAAAGTTTCCCTTTGTAACTAAACGCTCTCCGTAATCTTCTAAGTAATCTAGTTGTTGATATATTTTTTCTAAATCAAATATACTAGTATTACCTTCTTTTCTAAATGCCTCTTCAGAACTAAAAGGATATTGTCTTTTTTCTTCTGAAAGTTTTGCAGTATCTGTTATAGCCTCTCTCCTGTTTTCAAAATATTGTTTTGAGCCCATATCTATCATATGTCCCTCCACGGATTTAACTGGAGATTCAGATGTTTCGATAACAGAGTTGCCATACTTATCTATAAATCCTTCGTACCCATCATATACTGGAGTAAAGTATCTATATAAGCCAGATAAAGTATACCCATTAGCATCTTTATTTTTAATATCAGAATCAACCCAAACATCTTTCAACTCGTCACCACCTTCTGTCATCTCATTAACAGTAGATGGCATAAAGCATTTTCCGTAAATGTTTATTCCTTGTGTTAAACAAGGTCTTACAATCTGCCAGTTCTTTTTTAAACTAGCTTCTTTCCATTTACCAGCTTCATCGGACATGAAGAATTTTAACTTAGTAGAATCATAAGAGTTATCTCTTGTATTTCTAAAATCAATCTTAGAATCTAAAGCTTCAGACTTAGAAACTTTTTTGTTATTTTTGGTAATTCTTTCCCCAGGCTTTCTAAAACTTAAAGTTGACTTTGGATTGTCTGTACCATCAATGATTGGTTGAAAGAACTCAGGCATTCCCCTGAAAAGATATACAACCTTTTCAAATAAATCCTTAGCATCCTTACCAGTTTTTGATAACAATCCTCCGTGAGCATTAAAGTTTTGAGTTATGTAATACAAAGCCATAGCTGCTCCTTTCCAAGACGCACCTTCTCGTCTATGTTTTACCATAACCATACCGTAAGACTTGGGGTCTTTTACGCATGCTTCCCAAAATGTAAAGAACCTTCTGTCTCTATCCCTGTAATCAGGGTAGCCGACATCTATCTTGCACCAGTTTATGTAGTAATAGTGTACGCCTGTAATATATGTTGGAACACCATTGTTCATAAACCACAAACCATTGAGTCTTCTATCAAACTCTTGAGAAGCGAAAGCCTCTCTTTCTGAAACAGACATTGCTTCCCATTCTTCAGGAAACTCTGTTCTACTCCACTTTTGTTCGTCATCTGAAAGATTACTAAATAGTATCTCTTCCAGTGGTGGTTGCTTAGGAATGCAAATATCTAAATCAGATATTTTTAACACGTCTCCTTCGTCACCATCTTTTATAACGATTGGCTTGTTTTGCATACATTAAATTCTACTAATATGCAAAAGTACGAAGATTAATTGTATGTTGCAACAGGATTAATTATCTTTGCTTTTTATTAATTATTTATTTATTTATTTATTATGGCAAATCTTATAAAAGTAAGCGTTCTAAGTTGGGGCGGTGACACATACGGCACCAAACTAGCTGACGCAAAAACAATGCTATTAAGTTCCGAGCATATTATTTACGGAACAAATGTAGAAACAGATACTGGTGTAGATGTTACTACAGCAACCGCTGCTACTGATGCTGTTGCCACTGGTGCTGCTCACGGAATCACAGATGGTGAGTACGTTAGAATTGGTAAGGTTGGAGATGCTGTAGGAACTTTTGACATTGCTTCTGCTGACTACACTCCTGGAAAAATCTTTAAAGTAAAAGCAACAGGAGCAACTGGTTTATTTTTACATGGCTCAGAGGCTCATTATGATGCTAACACAAAACAAGACATTACTAATGATGGCTCAAGTTTAACTTTAGACTTAGTTAGAGTTCAAGGCGAGCTTATTTATGCTGACCCAGCATATGGTGGAGTTCCAATCAAAGTTGTAACTGTTGAGCCTTGTGTTAATGTTGCTGATGGTTTTGGTTTATCTGCTAAGTCTAATCAGTTAAGAGCTATCGAAGTTAACAAGAAAAATGGTATTGCTTATGATGCTGATACTATTTCTGAAGTAAACCTTATGATAAACCTAGATAGAGTTATATTAACTTACGAAGGGAATATTGATGGTGGTGCTTCTGCTGATGACTGGGCTACTTTTTATGACACATCTAATCATAACTTTGCAGGATTGGATTCTGGATTTGTTGACTACCTACAAATTGAAACATCTTTAGACGGTCTTGCAACATCTTTCATCCAACACATGGGTGCGATAACAGCAGTTTCTGATTTAGCTTCTTTAAATATTAATGGTAACGTTGTAGCTTTTCCTGATACTAGTTTATCTGGATTAGTTAGATGTAAGAATGTTTCTTCTGGATTTGATAACGCTTCTGGTAAAGCACAGCTTCTTCTTAAAAGCTCTAGCAAATCAGCAACTATATTAGCTCTTGATGAAAATATTACTACTGCTGTAGCTGCAACAATGGAAGACCACGTAGTATCATAATTATTAATTATATTTCAAATGGCAAATTTTATTTCCGTAACAGCTAAAAAGTATGGCTTTGAAGATTATACAATCGAAGAAGCTGATGGATACAAAAAAGTTGGTTTAAGTACCGAGCACATTATCTACGCTAAAGATATTGAAACTTTGGTTGGAGCTACTGCTGTTCAGACTGCTTCTAATAATAGTATTACATTAGCTGCGCATGGTTTAAAGGTTAATGACGCTGTTTATTTTAGTGATGAAATAGAGGGACCAAACATTCTTGCTGATAGAATATATTTTGTCAAGACTGTAGTTGATGCTGATAAGTTTAGTGTTTCTGCTGCTCTCGGAGGTTCTGAGCAAGGAATTAGTAGTGACGGCACTGTTGCTGCTAACGTTACCAAAATTGAAGCTGAAATTATTTACGCTGACAACACAATGTCTGGAAGACCAATCGAGATTATTTTAAACACTGGATTAATCAAGCCGGGGCACGGTAACAATACTGTGCAAGACTTGTCGAAACAATTACTTATTATTGAGTGTAACAAAAAGAACGGTGTAGATTTTACTACTGCGGCTAAACATAATTCCAACTTAATTATTAATACTGATAGAGTTATGCTTTCTTACAACACTACAAATGGTGGTGATGACTGGAACATTTTGTATGATGCTTCTAAAACTAACAATGCTGGATTTGATTCTCCATTTGTTGACATTTTAGAATCTGAGACCTCTATCAACTCTGCTGGAGTTCTAGAAAAGTTTGTTCAGCACATTGGTGCTTTAGGTGGACCAGAAAACTTTGTAAGCTTAACTGTAAATGGAAACACTGTTAGCTTCCCTGACTCATCAGCTTCTGGAATTGTAAGATTAAAGAATGTTGTGAATGCTTACGAGGATGACTCTAAGTCTTATTTAAAGTTAAAAGGAATGGGTAAACCAGGATTTGACACTTTAATCATTAATGATGGTCTTTCAAATGTTGCATCTTCTACTGATGCTACTAATATTGTTGACTAATTATTAATTATATTGCAAAGAGAAAGGGGCGTGAGCCCCTTTTTTTTATTTCTTATTTTTAAGTTTAGCAAACTTTTCTGCAAAGCCACCCTTAAAGGTAGCCTCTTCATCTACCGTGTCGTCAGGAATCTCCTCTCCTGCCAGGGCAGCCTCCAGTCTCTGCACTTCTGCTTGTATGTCTTTGGCATCCATAAAGCATTCCTTCTTAGACTTCATAGCATTTCTAGCCTGGTCGTCACGTAGGTCTGGGTCTATAGGCTTCTCTACCTCTTCTAGTAATAGGTCAAAAGCTTTTCTGCCAGCATTAACAAGTCTCTCTACTGCTGCTTGATTAGCAGACTTCGATGTCAAAGGGTTCTTTTTCATAGTTTGGTAATTCACATTCTATTTCTCTGTTACGCATAACCCAGTATTTTTTGCCCTCTATCTCCATCTCGTAGTCAGCATCATTAAGGAAGGTAACAACAGCCCCCTCTCTAACACCGTAATCTTCACTGGTAGCATTAGTCTTTACTACTTTACCTATGCGTTCTATATTTTCAGCCTCTGGCTTTATCATTATACCAGACTTAGTCATGTACTTATCCTCTGATTCTAGTATAGGTGTAACCAGTATATACTGATTCAGCATGTGTACCTCACCATCTCTAACAACGCAAAAGCACATCTCGTAGTTAACAAAGTATAATAGCTCACCCATAACGTCTTGAGGTTGTCTATTATCTATTAAAAAGTGGTGGCAGTATATCTTATCACCCTTTACTAGCTGTATTCCATCCTCAGACTCCTTATTGTACCTTCTAGGAAAGTATTTCACCTCGCCCCACTGTCTAGCGTGCCACATCCTTTCGAAGGCTGTATCCAGGAAAAG
>Ga0098038_1000030_pt1 | contig 57066 bp, 80 predicted proteins | sample 5B_taG_FD_75051 | JGI IMG/M metagenome (GOLD analysis project Ga0098038, IMG submission 75051) | Marine viral communities from the Subarctic Pacific Ocean - 5B_ETSP_OMZ_AT15132_CsCl metaG | ecosystem: Environmental > Aquatic > Marine > Oceanic | place: Pacific Ocean | collected 2015-01-08 | reverse complement strand
CTTGCTCTAAGACTTGGAATGAGGGTGTTGATGAGTTTGGAGAGGCTTTTGGTTATTGGTCTACGAATGTTGACGAAGACGGTTTCGCGTGCAGTGGTGCTGTAACTTTGGATTCGGGCCAAGAGCGTCTGATTGCCAATGGGGCTTTGTGTAGTTGCCTCATTGCTGCACGAGGGGGCGAGACTAACGGCGAAACCATATCTGGCCTTTGCACCACTTTTAACCAAGGTTTTTGCAGGTGTTGCACCGCCACTTACGAAAGCGGGGCATGGGTAAAGGATGAAGGGTGTGCCGCTACGCACAATGGAATAATAGCTTATGGTGGCGGTTTTGTCGTTCGTGCAACTTGCGCTTGCCCTGATCCGGTAGGAGAGGGGACCGAGGGCGAGACTGTTCAGCTAGTTTGTGTTGAGAGTTATTATTGTGATTGGGATGAGGGAATCACTCCTAACAATGATTGCACTGACCCATAGGAGTAAACATGGCGAAGAAAAATATAAAGAAGTGGACAGGCCCCGCAACTATCGTGTGGACAATGAACCAGCTTCATACAACTGCACAGGTGATGGGGTTAACGCTTGAAGACGTTAAGCCTTGCATTGTTAAGACTCACGAAGACGGCAAGGTGACTGTTGATGTTAATCACAAAAACTTTCCCCGCCATACAGATGAGGAGTTGCCTGGTGCAGGTACAGAGATGAAGAAGTTGCTCGCAAAGATTGGGATAGTTGCTTCTCCAACTTGCAAGTGTAACAAAAGAGCTACTGTTATGAACGTCCGAGGAATTGAGTGGTGCGAGGGGAATGTTGACAAGATAGTTGGCTGGCTGCGAGAAGAAGCCCAAGCTAGGAAATTACCTTTTGTAGACCTAGCGGGGAAGGCGTTAGTAAAAATGGCAATAAAACGGGCGAAGAAGAACACTGATAAGTAAAGGAGAACCTGAATGTACAATCATCCCCATCTGGTGCAGCACCGCAATGCTATTGAGAAGGATAATGCAATCCGTCTCGCTAACGCTCGCAAGAACGCAGAGGCCATTGGTCGTCAGCGAAGATATAATCAAGCAATGGCTAGCGAGGAAGCGGATAGACAATCAAAAGAAAGAATGCATGCTCGAGAGCTTGAATTAAAAAGGGAATCAATGATTGCCCAGATGCACCCATTCGACCGTCTTCCAGGCGAGCTTATTCAGCGTAATGGGCGAATGGCTAAAAAAGTTCCGACCCGTCCGGGTGGAAGTGTATTCAGAATCCGGTATGACCCGAGGACTTAGTTATGCCTAACAGTATAGACGCTATCCAAGCGGATTATATCGCACAAAACCTTACGCCTGCGGAAAAGATGCGTGAGAAACGTCGCCAAGAACTTATAGCGGAAGGCAAGCAAAAACGCGACGAAAATCTGTATGTACAACAAGCTAGGTTGGCTGAACGTAGACAGCAGGCTGCCATGCAAGGAATTAATCGTGGCATCCGTCGCGGCGGGTTAAATCCTTTCCAGAGACAGGAAGCAATAAAAAATCTCCAAACCATTGCCACCCAAGGAAATAAGGCAATAGGTTCAGTGCCTAGAGCACAGCAAATAGCCCAAGACCTACCAGCTCAAATGTTTAGCGGGGACCATGTTTTAGGCCAACTTGAGAGTGCGTTTGATCATGACAAAGACGAGGCTGAAAAAAACTATCAAGCATACATGAATAAACTGAATCAAGAAAAACAGAGGCATCAACAGTCTAAAGATGCTGTGCAATTTATACGCAACGCTGTACGGGGGAGATAATGGCAGGACCAATTAGAGACCAAAATTTTGCAAATGCATACGATATGGAGGAGCGAGAGTACTTTAACCCCGCTGACCCAACTGATGTGTATTGCGAAACATGTGGACAGAAACTTCCGAAGCAAGGGGAAGCAGCTCCGCCGGATGATTCCTACGGTGCTAAACCTTTACAGATGCCAAGGTAAATCATGTCGTCAGAATGTTTTTGGCCATGTATTAAGGCTGTAATACGCACATTCTTTTACCAGCTCTTCTTGTTGTTTGTTCTATGCTCCGTAGTGTTTATCACCATGCCAGAGCAGGTGGGATTTAGGTCGATGACTCTGTATATGAGTTACATTAACCACTTTCACCCCATTAGCTTTGAGCGAGCCTTGCCTTTACTTAAACGGATGGGTGAGTTTCGCACTTGGGCTGGCTTAGGTTATCCCGAAGACTTTAAGGTTATAGATGATGCAATGGCGGCGGAAGAGTGGTATTGGTGCAAGTATCAGTACACAAACAGTAATGGCATTGTAGTTACTGAGATTAGTAGTATTCGACTGCGATGGAAACCCTGGGAATACTATTACGAGCTGCAAGACGATTGGACAGAGGATGAGATTCTTGATTACCTAGAGAACGGTTCTCTCAACAGTAAAGAAACAGACAAGGCTTTCAAGTTGCGAAGAGAACTTCTTGAGCTACAGAGAAATAAACGGAGCGTGTAATGGCACCATATCCTGGCTACGGACCAATAACTCCTGCCCAACAACAAAATATAATTAATCAGTCCACTGCCGTCGTAAAAACACCTTCGCATAGAGAGGCAAACGAGGCAAGAATAAGGGAGGCTCGCGCTGGCAATGCAACAGCAGCTAGGGAGATTGCACAACTAAGAGGTGATAGCCGTTTCAATGCTGGTCTTGAGAATTATAAACCAAAGCAAACAAGACCATCTCCACCAAGGACATCTAGTATGAGAAATATATATTCCCGCAAGTTTAGCCCCAAGCACCCAGACCTACACGGAGAAGGTCATCGCTTACGATATAAAATGGAGAACAGTGCGAATTTAAGCGACCGCGAATTTGCACAAGTTGTTGGCAGCTATCAAAATCTTAGTAATGCTATGTATCAGGGTGCAATGGGACAAGCAGCAAAGGTCTATGGTGGTCCTCAAGGCAGAGGCCCACTCGGGCCTGGGAGAGAAGGGGCCAAGGCCATGTACGGTCAGCATGCCAAGCGTTACAGCAAAGAAATGGGTGAACGGAAAGGCTACATACAGGCTGCGAAGGAAAAGCGAGAGCTTGCGGCTGTTTCGCGAAGAGCTAAACGCATGAAGGATCAGGCAGACGCATTAGCCCAAAGGCAAGCGGCCTCCCAACGGACGGCACAACAGGCTGCACAGCAAAGACAGAACAGGGCGGCACAGCAAGGTAGACAAATTGCTAATCTTGTAAACCGTAGTGGCACATCTGCATCGCCTTCTCAAAGTTACTATCGTCCTCCATCTAGGGGTGTGGCTCCTGGGGCTAGCATGTTTCAGCAGGCTATGATGCGTGGCTTTAGGCCCCCGGAACAAAACAATAGAAGGCAGTTTAGCCGGTATGGTTATGGTGCTATGCAAACCCGTCCTCAACGTGGCGGCCCTTCAAATATGCCTGCTCACAAACGTAGGAAAAGAGCTTCAGATGTAAATGCTCCAGCCTATTCAATGGGTGCTAGACAATTTCACAACCGCTCACGGAGGTCATAATGAAAGATAAAGCTGGCGATAGAGTACGACAAGCTAAGGGTTCTGGTATGACTGAGCGTCAGTCTGATGCATTAAAAAGACACGCTAGTCATCATACACCTAAACACATGCAGGTCATGATGAGTGCAATGCGTTCAGGTAAAACCTTTGGTGAAGCTCACCAAATAGCCATGAGTAAAGTAGGTAAATAAGATGAAGGACAAAGCTGGAGATAGAGTACGAAAAGCAAAGCGTCCTGGTTTATGGGCAAACATTCATGCCAAGCGTAAGCGTGGTGAATCTCCTGCAAAGCCAGGGGATAAAGATTACCCGGATGCGAAGAGCTGGGAAAAGACTAAGAGGTCATAATGAGAGACAAAAAAGGTGACCGAGTACGCAAGGCTAAGTCGGCGGCATGGACTCGCAAGGAAGGGAAAAATCCTTCCGGCGGATTAAATGCCAAGGGCCGTGCTTCTTATAACCGTTCTACGGGCGGAAACCTCAAGGCTCCACAGCCAGAGGGAGGCAGTCGAAAGAAGTCATTCTGTGCCAGGATGGGTGGGATGAAAAAGAAACTCACTAGTAAAAAGACGGCCAATGACCCGAACTCACGAATAAACAAGTCTCTGCGGAAATGGAAGTGTTAAATGCCATTTGAATTTGATTCTTCTTTTAATGCTTCTTTGCCAAAACCAACTGAAGAGCAGCAACTATTGGCTGAAGCTGGAGGAATGTTTGCAAACGATTTCCCAGAGCAAAGCCGTTTTGCTTTAGTCAATCCTTTAATTTCAGATTACAAGACCCCTACTCGATATCTTAATGATCAAAGAAGGGCGTATGTTTTAGAACGGTTAGGGGGAGAGTCTCCAGAATACCTCGAACAGCTTCGGGCCAGTTATTCAACAGAACCTTTACTCGATTCCTCAATGCCGATTGGTGGTGCTTTAAACTGGGCGCAGTCTGCTCCGAGTGCTGTTTACGGGGTTGGGCAGAGTTTAGCGAATCAAACAGACAAAGCAGTCTCAGCGGTTCTTGGTCAAGAGTCAGTAACTCCGTATCCAGATGCCATGCAGAATGCTGCTCGCAGTGCTTATAACTTGGTTGAACCGATTGCTGGCGCAGGAGAAGTAGCCGACTATTACTTATTTGGAAACGAAGTATCGAGTGGTCGTGGCGGTGATGATTACATCCCTGGAGAAGAGGCAAGGAAGCTGGAAAGGAAGGACCAGAAGGCATCTGTCCCGTTTACGAACCTGTATCCTGAAGAAGAATATGCAAAATTCGACGAAGAGCTTGAGGACGGAAACCCAATTATTGAGGGTGTTGAATATTTGGACCAAGCAAAAATTCCCGAGCTTGACAATACTACCGCTGGTTATGTGACAAAAAGAGTCTTGGGAACTCTCATGGACGGCAGCATGGACCCATTTGGTCCTTTAGGATTTGCGAGGGCGTGGGGCCAGCCGCTAGCAAAAGGGCTTACGAGCCTTGCTTATGACTTCGGTCCAGATGCTTTAGTGGAGGTTGGTTTAAGTTCCGCAGACTACATTCGCCGTCTGCGAGAAGAGCAAGAGCAGTCTGAAGCCCAGAATCGGTAACAAAAATAGCGCAAACGGACAGTCTACTCTGTAGAGGCCCTTTTTCCCGATAGCCCCACAGAGGTTAATTATGTCCGAAGAACAAATACAAGAAGCCCCAGTGCAGGAGTCCCAAGTAGCGGAAGCCCCTGCGCCTATGGAGGCACAGCAAGAATATGCTCCACAAGAGCATGCCCCGCAACAAGAGCAGGGTTTTTCTAGTCCTTATGAAGCATTCAGTCATCTTCCTGAGTTTCAGGGTCAAGATGATTTGTCAATTGTCCGAAATCTTTACGGTGCATACAACGGCTTGCAAGAGTCGCAAAGACAGTTACAGCAATACCAGCAGGTAGTGCCATATGCTCAAGAGTATCTACGCAATAAAAATGCGTTTGATGAATGGCGAAACCAGCAGGCCCAAGCTGCTCAAAAGGCATCAGAGCCCGCTCCTCCACCAAAATGGTGGAATCCTCCAGAAGTTAAAGATAGTTGGAAGAGTTATATTGTCCGTGATCAAGAATCGGGCAAAGAAATTATTGATCCCAATGCACCGCTTGAAGCGCAGACAGCATTGCGAGATTACCAAACCTACACGGCGGATTTCGCTCGCCGGTTGGTTACTGATCCAGAGGCAGCTCTCAAGCCAATGGTTGAGCAAATCGCCAATCAAAAAGCACAAGAGTTAGTCTCTCAGCATCTAGGGCAATATCAGGCTCAGAATTACGTGAGCAATCTTGAGGACGAAAACGCTGATTGGTTATACGACCAACAGGGTAACGTGACTCGGGAAGGACATGCCATTCAAGGTTACATTGAACAGGCTAGAAGTTTAGGTATACAGAATCCCGATGCTAGATGGGACTATGCTACAGGTATGTTGCAAAGAGATTTGCTTCAGTTGCAGTATCAACAGCAACAAGCTCCTGTCCCGCAGCAAGCTATGGTGGCACAACAACCTGTTGCACCGCAGCAAGCCCCGCCCCCGCAACCCGCCGCTGATCCAGTGGCACAACAAAACATGCAGTTCCTTCGGGAGCGAGCAACTCGTACTCCAAATCGGAGTGCGGGTACTACGGAACCGCAGACACAGAGTCAGCGGTTGAGTTTCGAGGAACGGCTGCAAAGCCAACTTTCAAGAGATGGAGTGATATAACATGGCAAGTGCCACAGATTGGGCTCGAAGTATCGGGACCACAATAGTTAATCACTTGCGTGAAGAAGAAATTGCTTCTTTGCGTAAGTACAAAGTGTTTGCTTCGCTCGAAGGGCGTGGGCAAGTTAGAACCAACATGGCTGGTCGCGGCTTCGACTTTGAAGTTCAATACCGGAACCATACTCCAACAGGTAATAACGGTGAGACTCCTCGAGTCTTCGCTCGTCAGAACCTCTGGAAAAATGCAGAGCTTGAATATCGTGGAGCGCAGGTCACCGATGCTATCTACAAAAAAGAGATGCTCGAAAATCGTGGCGCTCAGGCCCTGGTAAATGTTGCTGGAAAAATGTCAAATCGTCTTTTGACGAGCATGGAACAGTACCTTGCCAAGGAATGGGTTGTTGATGGTTATGCAACTGGAAACGAACTTCGATTCCACGGTATTGAAAGTTTCATGGGTGCTACCCAGACGCTAAACAAAAGCACTGGTGTTGCACGAACTGCAAATGCTGACGACCCATTCGGTGCTCCGAATGATAGCTACGCAGGACTGTCAACAGTTCTTGGTGCTTATGGTGGCAGTCAGAAATCAGGTCAGTGGCCTAACGGCGAAGCTGACCCAGAGTTTGATTTCTTTTCACCTGTCATCGTTAACTACACCAGTAATTACTTCGGCGGAACAACTTGGGCCGCTAACTGTGTCAAAGCAACTCGCGAAGCGATTCATCAGACTCGCAGAAACGATACTTTGGAAGACCAAGTCGATACTGTCATTCTTGACCGACGACTCTACATCGATTTCTTGAACACGCTAGATAGCAAAGAGCGAGTAATCGTAAGCCGACAGAATGGTCTGCGAAGCTATGGCTTCAATGACGTATTCGAGTTGGATGGTGTTGAGATTTCGCAGGAAGGTTCTGTTCCCGCTAATGTTGGTTATGGCCTAGCCATTGGCAACATGGAACTGCTTTGCATGGAAGGTCAACTTCTTAATGCAGAGGGTCCGTTCTACGATGAAATTACACAACAGTATCGTTATGTGGTTTCAATGCTTGGTAACTTGAAGTTCAAGTCACCTCGTAATTTCTTCAAACTTGTTGCACTAGCCTAATTTAAGAAAGAGTAAAAAGATGAGTCTTCTTGTTGATCCACCATTCGCTCTTGGTCAAACCCTTGGGGTTTCATCAACTAGTGATGGTACAGGCTGGGTTGGCGCTGTGAAGGAATTCACTGACGTTAATCCAAGCACTGGTGTTATCCGCAGTAATCGTCGCAAGGTTTGCATTGCAGTTCGCAATACATCCGGCGGTGCATTACTTCCAAAAAAAGTAGTTAAGTTTGACGTAGGTACTGCTGGAACAGCCGTACTCGGCGCTGTAAGTGCTGACAATACAACAGCAAACTCACGGTTTGTTGGTGTTGTTGATGAGCATCTTCCATCTGCTGGTGTATCTGCTAACGATGTCTTCTGGGTTACGGTTGAAGGACCGACAGAAGTTATCACGCATGGTACAATTGCAGTTGGTGCAGCTCTTTCGACAGTCACAACTGCCGGTCGCGTAGATGATGGCGGTTCAGCCGTAATCGCTTACGCACTCAGTGCTGGCAGTGCAACTGACGAAGTACTAGCCGTTGTCAATACTGACCGATAATAATCGCCCTACACGGGGCTTTCGGGGGCGGCTCCTGGCTAGGCAACTGGTCAGGAGCCGTTTCACTATATGAACGAACAACTACTTGCAATTCTTTTAGACAGCGGAGCTTTGATGGAACAGCCAGCCATACAAAACCTAGATTTTCTCCGCCAGCTTATAGCTGAAACTCAGGAGTACCCATCAGAAGATGCCGCCCGATTACGGATGATATCAGGCACTGGCATGGGTACTGACGCAATGACAACCAAGAAGGGTGACGAGTAAATGTCAATAGCAAAATATACACCGGGAGATTCTAGACCCTATGGTGTTGAAAAGGCGAACCTTAGCACGAAGCAAAGACGGCACAACAGGCTTTACACTGAACCAGCTAAGAGTGGCACACAAAGCATCTCCGGCGGGGGAGGATTTTCTAGCGGAGTAGGTGGTTCTGGTAGTACTAGTAACATGTCTGCATATCGTCAGCAGGGTCAGTCAAGCCAGAACCAAGGCAGCGGCAACGCTCAGTATTCTGCTTACTCTCCTCGGTCACAGTCTTCTCCAGTTACAACATCTACCTCTTCGAGGTCAAGTAGTTCGTCTAGCCCTCAATACGCTGGTCTTTCGATGGCTCCTGATTCAACTCCTGAGCAATACAAAAAAGCGAACGAGTCTTGGCAAAATTACCTGAACGAAAACAAGACACAGCAGCAGTCCGGCGGCGGCATGGAATACGCTGGTGGCAGTAAGTACTTTGATGAAAGTACAGGGCAGTATACTGGCGGACCAAATTATTCAACTACAACATCCAGCACTACAACATCTCGCGGTGGCAGTACAGCTATCAGCCCAGGTTTACAACGTGCTCCATCTAGCGGCGGTAGCACAGCCATCAGCCCAGGTTTGCAGCGTGCTCCAATTGGTCGGCTCGCCCAAGGCTTCGCTGGCAGACAGTTCTTTGATCCGGGCTTCCAAGCTATGCCAACCTCTGGTGGCGGTAAAACGCAGCAACAAGCAATGGATGAGCAAATGAGAAAGCTTGCGGCTGATCCAAGAAATTATCGTGATTCCGCTGATGGCGGACAATACTTTGATCCGGGCCTCCAGGCCATGCCAACCTTTGGTGGCGGCGGTAGTGCCGGTGGCAATACATACGGCGAAACTGTTCGCACAACCGGACAGTTCGGTACTCAAGTTGGACTTGACGGCGTTAACTACGATGGAAACAACGACGACTTTAGATTTTTCGGCAAGCCATCAGAAGATGTGATTCAGAATGATGAACGTCAAAGGTACGGAAAAACCGCCCAGGAATTATATCTAGAAGAGAATCCAGGTGCTGACCCTAGTGGCAATGATTTTCAGAAGTTTCGTAACCTACTGCCGTTTACTCATGGTGGTGTCACAAACCAAAACTACCTTTCTCCTGGTGCGCTTCCTTCGTGGAATGACACGATACAAAGCCGTCGTTACTTAGACTTAGAAAATACAAATCCTCGACAGTTTGAGCAGCTCCAAAAAGACAAGGAAGCCGACCGACAAGAAAGGCTGTTCCAAGAAACCGGCTGGAGAAAACAAGAGTTCTCTCCAGAAGTTGAAGAGAAAATGCGCAACCCTGATTGGGACAACCTATCGGCATGGCATAAAGAACTTATTTCCATGCAAGAAGGCAGGCCGATTGAGGATTTGATTGACAAGGGAGAGGATGCCAATGAACGTCGCCTAACGGACATGAACCAAGTTCCTCCACAAGGTGGTACACCTTACGGTGGAACAAACACGACAACACAGTCACACTACGGCACTGTTGCGGAAGGCCATCAAGTTCCTGCTAATGCAAAAGACGTTAAGCGAATGGAGGCTGATGGAAATCAGGTTATAGAGTACACGACACCAGATGGAACACGGCATCAGGCTTTCTTACGAGGCGATGAAGCTCCGCTTAAAAGCAGCTATCAAATGGGAGACAATCAAGAAGAGCTGATGGAAATGGCTAGTCAGAACCAAGCAACTCTTGGAACAGACGTAAACCAAGTTCCTCCAGAAGGCGGTACTCCAAGAAGTTCAAGCACACAACAAGGGACTAGTAGCATGAGTATGGCAGGACCTCTTAACGCCGAGTATCGCGCGATGAATGAGCAAGAACGAGCCCATCATAAACGCATGAGCGACATTGCCTTATGGGCGGCGGGAAAAAACAATCCTAATGTTCAGCAAAACCCCACGCAACGAAAATTGCATGAAGACAGAGCAAGGGAATTGTTTGGGACTACCAGTGGGCCTTCTAAAGCAGAAATGCAAGAGGCTTATAACTACGGCACGCAGATGAACGAAATTGCTGAACGTGAAATTCTTAGTCAAAACCAAAATTATCAAAGTGTTTATAACGTAGGCAAAGAAGATGATATTTCCGGCGCATCGTACATGAGGCAAGGCCAGCTCGACGCTCTTATGAACTTAGGTGGTTTTTCTGGTGGCAGAGAACCAATGCAACAGGCTCCAGGTGCTGAACCTGGTTATTACGACAGTGGGCAAGGTTTGCAATATGATCCAAAGTTGCAGCCATTTAATGCTGGCTTGCCTGAGAATCCCGGTGATTATTCTGATGCAGACATTGAATTAATTAACAAGCGTCAACGCGATTCTGGAATAAGTCATCTTGGCGGATATTACCGTGGAGAAGACGGGAATGTCTACCAAAATTATGCTGGACAAATTGCTGGCGGTGAAGACAAGATGTTTAGCCCTACGAACCCGTATAAGGGCGGAAGTAGAATGACTCCGGGTTTTGAGGACATGCTTGCTCAAATGTTTCCCCAAAGATTTGGTACACAACAAGCCAGTGCCGATATATCTGTTGAGGGTGCGGCAGCAGGTCAAACTGAATTTGGCGGTACAACGTACCGTGGCCAAAGCATGATGCAACCCTACACGGCTGGTGGTGGTTCCCAAGTGCCTTCTATTGGTGATCCAGCTCCGGGTGGCGGCACATACGGTAAGGACCAAATTAGTTACGGGGGGGGAGATGGAGAGAACTCGGTGTCAGGTCATGGTCACTATCGTCCTGGGTATGGCCCTAAAGGCTCTTCCACGAATCCTTACGGGTTTGCTCCGCCTAAGCCAGGGATGGCTGGGACGCAGGCAACAGTTCCTTACCATAATCCTACCACAGGCGAAACGTGGACAGCACCTAGCGGTGGCTTCGGAGCACCACCGGGATGGGTTGAGGGCGAAGCACCTCCTAAAGCATATGCCCAACCTTCAAATTCGAAAGTGTACGACCCGCTTCTCGAGCCTGATGCGCCATTTGTTAGTTACGCACCTGGATACTTGAATGAAGACGGGACGTTCAATATTCAGCCAGTAGTCCAGCCCAAGATGTCGCAGGGTGATTTGGACACCATGCAGAGTCAAATGGATGACATGGGTGCTATGTTTGGCAATTTAGATTCAGCTCCAAGTGGCGACGAGCTTCCTGACCTTGAAGACACGCAATCGCAATATGCTCCTGTCATGACGCAAACTACAGGAGTAAGCCAACCAACACAGACAACTTCTTTCTCAACACCGTCTAAGACAACTACGACATCTAGTGGTACGCAGTCTTATTCTTCGCCTTCACAAGTGCAATATACTCCTAGCCGTCAAACAAGCTCCCAGTCAGTCTCTCAGTCTCGAAGTGCATCTGCTGTTCCAATCGCAATACCACAATCGCAACCAGACGATTCGGCCTTTTATGGTTATGCCGATAACATGGCTAATGTTGCCCCAAGGCAGCAATCACAGCCAGCCCAACAGGCTTCGCAGCCTGCGATGGCACAATCACAGCCAGCACAGCAAGCATACAATCGTCCGCAATCTGCACCTCAACAGTCTGCCCCACAGCAGCAACAGCAAGCCCAGCAATTTCAGCCTGTGACAATGAATCAGCAGGCTAGCCAACCACAGGCAGCAGCACCACAACAGATGCAGATGCAGCCGCAGTATGCACAAGACAACACCATCAACATGGCTCCGGGTAGTGTAGATATTGATGCAATTGCTCAAGCATACGGAGCCGGAAGTACTTATGGGGCAACGACGGGGCTTGAAGAGGCTCAAGCAAAACAGCAGCAGTTTGATCAAATGATAAATGATTATCAAGGACCAACGGCTAATTACGGAATGGTGGGTGGTGGTTCTACTACCGACTTCGGTGATGCAATGGCTCAGAGAGATGCCTTTATTAATAGAATAAACGAAGCAAGACGACCAGCATTCGCAAACCCAGGTTCTGGACAAGGTAGAAATCTAGACTTTGGAGCATTGCTTGAGCAAGCTGGTGAAGATGTGCAAGGTGGATTCCAAAACCCATTTAGCTATCAAAACTTTGGCCGTGGAGGCCCAGGGTATAGATAATTTTGGGTTTGATTAGTTTTACTAAACACACGTATACTTGACTCACTCGCCGTTCCCCCGAGGTGATTATGAAAAAAAGTTTTGATATTGGTATATGCACATTCTCCTATGGGGGGAATGGTGGCATTTCTTCTGAAGTTCCAGACATCCGTGAATGGATGGTTGCTCTTGTTCCGGACATTGTTCGTAACGAGAGCATTGGTGATTTTAAGATATGGAACTTATCTAACACTCCCGTGACCATGACTCGCAATAAAAGCGTTCTTATGGCCAAGGAGTACAACCTAGACATTATGTTAATGGTTGATAGTGACATGCGTCCTGATATAGGCTCTAAGCCTTTCTTTGACACCAGCTTTAAATACATTGTGGACCATTACGACAAAGGCCCAGTTTGCATTGGTGCTCCGTATTGCGGCCCTCCTCCCGATGAATGTGTTTACGTCTTTCGGTGGCAGAACAAAGAAACAGATTGTGCTAACCCAGATTTTCAGTTGGAGATGTATGACCGAAACACGGCATCGACTCTTCAGGGAATTCAGGAGGTTGCGGCTTTGCCAACTGGCCTCATCATGTTTGACACAAGATGTTTTGATTTAACAGAACCTAAGAACCCAGGAGACGACCCTTGGTTCTATTATGAATATTTAGATTTGTATGCTAGCGAAAAAGCTTCTACTGAAGATGTGACAATGACCAGAGACTTGTCCATCGTTGGCAGTAGGACGCTTGGTTACAATCCCGTGCTTTGCAATTGGGATGCATGGGCTGGGCATTGGAAACCTAAGTGCGTGGGTGCTCCAAAAGTTTTAGGATCAGGAGAAATAAGTAAAAAGCTGGCTGGAGATTGGTGTTCAGAAAAGAAACCTATGACTGTTAATTTAAGCCAAGAGCAATTGATGGAGATGGTAAACAATGGAAACAAGCCGCAAGTGCATCCAATGCAATAAGGAATACCCCCTTACTGCGGAGCACTGGCACAAGACCCGAGATGGGTTTCATGCTCGGTGCAAGGAGTGCCGTAATGCCTACGAAAAAAAAGCCAAAAGAGAACGCGAGACTACCCGTCTTGCGGACTTAGAGAAGAATGCAGTAGAGCTTTTTGTTTCGCAGGCTCGGCTTGGAGGAGCAAACATACCACACTCAAGCGAAATGCTAGAGGTGTTAATGAGTTACTTCGGTGGAGTCGCAGGCTTCGCTAACGTATACATGAAACAATATTTTGATGCTCCGCCAGGCGGTGCTTTTAGAACAAAGATGTTAGACACTATTGTAAGACTGACTTCTTCAAACACAGCTATGGGTGGTGCGAAGAAACCATTAACGCTGTGGTCAGACGAAGAGTTAGATGCTGAGTTGACTCAAAGGCTGACAGAGGCTGCGACTATTATTAATCTATCCACCGAGGAACCTGCAAGGGTTGAGCACACCCAAAAAGAAGACAACCCCGAAGACTGACGGGGAGGCGTTTAACAATATAACACAGCATGCACTTCAGCATTTGCGTGAGGTGCAGGCTGAACTTGCAGGTAGAAAGCTGGAGGCTTTACGCTTGTATGAACCCATGCCTTTGCAGGATGAATTTCATAAATGCCGTGCATCAGAAAGATTGCTTATTGGTGGTAATAGAAGCGGCAAGTCGTGTGCTTCGTTTGTGGAAGATGCACGGGCTGCTACTGGTCAAGACCCTGAAGGCAAGTATCCAGAGCAAGATGGCAACATTGTAATTGTTGGAAGGAACTGGCCTCATATAGGATTGGTTGCGTATCCTATGTTGTTTCGTGCAGGTGCTTTCAAGATTATTAAAGATGAAAAAACAAACGAGTGGAGAGCGTTTAAGCCTGGTGACGACAAAACAAAAGCAAAGCCTGCCCCTCCTCTTATTCCTCCAAGGTTTGTTAAAGAAACATCGTGGGTGTTAAAGTCTGCTGGGTATTGTCAAAAGGTAACTTTAAACAACGGATGGGTAGTTAACTTCTTTAGTAGCGAAGGTGAGCCTCCTCAAGGTTTTCAAGCTGACCTTGTTCATATTGATGAAGATATCAATAACGAGCGTTGGGTTGGTGAAATGCAGGCTAGGCTTTCTGACAGGAAGGGACGATTTGTATGGAGTGCTATGCCGCACTCAAAGAACGACGCACTGCTTGGGTTGTGCGAGCGGGCCGAGAAGGCTGTAGAAGACGGTGTAGAAAATCCAATAATTAAAAAATACACTCTTCGATTTTTAGACAATATTGCAATTGACGACGAAGAGAAAAGGAAGAATATTGAACGGTGGGCTGCGTTAGGACCAGACGAGTTGCGGATGCGTTCTGAAGGCGAGTTCACAACTGAGTCAACCTTAATGTATCCTACGTTTAACCTTTCGGTTCATTTGCTTTCAAGGGACGAGTTAAAAGCTGTTCCAAATGATTGGACACGTTACGTTTCGATTGACCCTGGCCACGCAGTAATGGCAACAATATTTGCTGCTGTGCCGCCAGACGAAAAATACATTTTGATTTATGACGAGCTTTATATCCGGCATGCCAATGCTGCGATATGGGGCGAACGGTTTAAGGAGAAGGTAGGCGAGCAACACATCTATGCAATGATAATGGACATGCATGGTGGTACGCTTCGCGATTTAGGTTCAGGTAGATTGCCACACGAGTTGTACTCCGAAGAGCTAAAGAAAAGGTCAATCCGCGCAGAGATGACGGGTTATCAATTCATACCAGGCTCTGATGACATTCCAGCTCGTACATCTTTAGTCAGGCAGATGATGCATATTAGAGGAGATGGATCAACTAAGCTGAAGATATGGGAAGGCAGTTGCCCCGACCTTAAAAGAGAACTCAAGAGGTATCGTAAAAAGACTACGACTGTTAATGGTCAGGTCTTTGTCACTGATGCTCCGCAGACACGAGGTGATGTTCATGCAGTCCAATGCATGGAATATCTTTGTGCGTTTGAGCCCTCTTATCGACCTCCACCCAAATCCTACGGGCCTGATCCGTGGTGGGTGAAGTACTTGGCAGAAAAACAAAAACGTCAGCAGGGGGGCCAAGACTCCTGCATTATCCTTGGACCTTGCGGAGATTTAAAGAAATGACTCAGGTAAAACAATATGCTATGCCAGAGGTGCGATTAGGTGATTTCATTCACTATTACGCCCATGAAGATTCAGCGCCGAATATTGGCATTGTGACAGAAATGGCCAATAGGGCCTTAAAGGTTTGGTGCTTAGTTCCTGATTATGGTGGTGTTGAGAAGTACAGTGTGCATCATAAAGACGACCCAGGTCTTGAAGATTTCCCAGAATGGAAACGATATGGCATGTGGGATTTCAAGCCTGCCGACCCACAAATGTCTATCTTGTCTGAAAAAGTAGCGTTGTTAGAGAAAAAACTTGCTGAAATTGGTGGCAAACGTAGCAAATAGGACATTAGCCCATAGGAGTAACCATGTCTGACCAAAACCCTTTGCGTCCTATTTGTTCGGGCTGGCTTGAGAAAATCAAGCTGGCATACAAGCATAAGAAGCCTTTTTCGGAAGATGCCGAAGAGGCCATGAATTTCTTTGCTGGTGACCCGAATTTCATGTGGGACAATCAGTATGCCCGAGGCGAGCGGGGCTATAACAAGGGCATTGACCCGCCTGCTTTTCGCATGACTGTTAATAGGGTTTGGGAGGCAGTAAGACTATTTACTGCTGTTATCCATCACAGGAACCCAAATAGGCAGGTAACTCCTAAAGACTATCCTGTTATACCGCCGCAGATGCTAGGCATTTTCCCCCAGCCGCCCGTTCCCCAAATGGGTCCCGATGGCCAGCCCGTCATTGGACCAAACGGTCAGCCGGTCATGATGCCTGATCCTCAGATGATGCAGTACCAGCAAGGCATGCAAAGCCAAGGCATGATGCTGCAAAGGCGCAAGCTTGTATCTGAACTTTTAGAGCGATACCTCAACTACACGCCTAACGAGTTAGACTTAAAACGTCATAGCCGAAAGGTTGTGGAGGAAGCGTTTATTAAAGGTGCTGGGGTTTGGTGGCACGAATTGTATCAAGCTCCGGGTGGCGAAACGAAGATGGCTGGTTCGTTTTACGACAGCATCGATAACATCGTCTGGGACATGGACGCTGATGAGTTTGAAGACATTAGGTGGTGTGCTCGTAAACGGGTCCAGCCTGTTGATGAAGTAGCTGAGAAGTTTGGTCTTGACAGGGAAGACCTTAAAGGACATCTAGAATCCTATGCTTCTCAGTCAAACAGAAAACAGCGTGGGTATGAAACAGCGAAGAAGAACGGCAAAACAAATGACCTGATTTGCTACTATGAGATTTATTCTAAAACTGGGTTTGGTGACAAACTTAAAGATGCAGATAAAAACCTTAGAGGTAAGTTCGATAGCTTAGGTCAGAATTGTTACATCGCCGTCGCAGAAGGAGTAGACTTCCCGCTAAACCTACCTCCTCGCTTGCTGCAAGAGCCTGCCGACGAAACAGGTGTTCCTCAAAACTTTTTCATGGCTGCTCAATGGCCGATACCGTTTTGGGCGGAACCTAACGGGTGGCCGTTTACTTTGCTGCAATGGCACGGCAAGCCAGGGTATTCTTGGCCTTTGTCTATCATTCGTCCTGGTATTGGTGAACTTCGGTTTATTAACTGGGCTATGAGTTTTCTTGCTACCCGGATTGCAACTTCTAGCCAAACGGTTATTGGTGTTGCAAAAGCCGCTGACCCAGACCTTAAAGCAAAGGTTCTCGAAAAGGGTGAAGGCGGATTTAAGATAGTTGAAATTAGTGAAGCAATCGGCAGGAATGTGAATGACGTTATTTCTGTTTTTAATTTGCCTGGCGTTACTTCGGACATGTATCAAATCATTTCGGAAGTGACCGCTTTGTTCGACAGGCGAGTAGGGTTAACAGAACTTATTTACGGAATGACTAGAAATCAGTTCCGGTCAGCAGCAGAAGCACAGGTTAAAGCAGAACAGATTTCTGTACGGCCTGATGATTATGCAAACATTTTAGAAGATGCCTTGGCTGAGACTGCTAGGAAAGAAGCGTTGCTTGCACGATGGATGATTAACCCGGAGGACATTGCTCCTTTGCTAGGCCCTCTTGCCGCACAGGCGTGGCAACTTCATGTGCAGAATGAATCTCCAGACGCTATCGTTCGTGAGTATTCATATCGAGTCGAAGCTGGCTCTGCTAAGAAACCAAACCTTGCTACTAAGATTGAAAACCTCAACAACTTCATGCAGATTGCCATGCCAGTTGCACAAGGACTGTTGCAAGCTGGTAAGCCAGAGGTATTTAACGGATTGTTAATTAAGTGGGGTCAGGCTAACCAAATGGACGTTCAGGAATTTTTGGTTCCTCCTCCTCCTCCCCCACCTCCCGGCCCACCTCAACCTGAAGGTGAAGCACCCCCCGAAGGACCACCCCAAGAAGGACCACCGCAATGATTATACCGTGGGAAGTAGAACGAGCAGGGCCACAGGCCATTCGCGTATTTAAGGAATCTATGTCATCAGGTGCTACAGAAAAATTTGCAATTATGTGCGCCGTTCAAATCGCTCCAGGGACAAAAGGATCAGACCGTGCGTTCATGGAAGGTCGGATGAACAATCAGCAGCTAGACGAGATGCCGACGATAATGGCACAGAGGATGGCGAGAGAAGCGAAGGCAGCGGGGATAAGCATCAGTGGGAAACATTACGTGGGCGGACTAGCGGACGGTCGAGCGTGGAAGGACCCAGCGGCATGGGTCTCGAACAACGACGACGTAAAGAAGGTAGCCGAAAGGAGGAACCTATCCGTATCCGGGTCGGTTAATCACAGCGGCCATCAAGTCGCCCCAGAACGAAAACAGTTAAGCGAAAATATTATTCGCAAAGAAATGAAAACAGAAAAGAAACTTCATCCTAAAGCTGACAAAAAAGAATTACGTCAGCGAGTAATAAAGAAACATTCACTTAAAAGAAAACTAGATTAAGCTGGAGACTTACTAATGGCCAACGTCAAGATATCTGAACTTCCAGCCGGAACAGCAGCGTTAACAGACATTGTTCCTGCCATGAATGCTGGAGGCACAACTACGTCCAAGCTGACAGTGTCGGCAATACTTGACTTGCTCGTTGATTCTGCTCCCGGTGCTCTTAATACCCTCAACGAAATTGCTGCTGCAATTGGGGATGATGCCGATTACGCTGCGACTATAACGCAGGCCTTGGCTGGCAAAGCATCTACGACTTCTCCAGCTTCTATTATTACTAGCGGCACTTTCCCTGCCTCAAGGATTGACACCGGAACAACTTCCGCCACTGTTTGCGTAGGCAACGACGCTCGTCTTTCAGATTCTCGGACACCTGTTGCTCATGCTGCATCTTTAGTTACTTCAGGCACGTTCGCTATTGCAAGACTGCCAACGGGTACAGACGCTGCTTCAGTATGTATCGGTAATGACGCTCGGCTATCAGATGCTAGAACGCCGGTCGCACACGCCGCTTCTTTGGTGACAAGCGGAACTCTAGATGTTGACCGTATTCCAACCGGAACTGACGCTGCTTCTGTTTGTATCGGTAATGATTCGCGACTGTCAGATGCTCGGACACCTACAGACCATGATGCCGCAAAGGTAACAAGCGGCACATTCAACATTGCTCGTATACCTACAATTACGCAAGCCAAACTTCCAACGACCGCAGTGGTGAGTGATACATCCACTGAAGCTAATAGCACTGCGATTAACAATGTCGTTGCAATTTCCCAGACAAATTACACCGCCTTGGTCAATGCTAGTGCTACCAATGCGACAACCCTATATGTGATCACTTGAGTATTAAGCTTGGCACGACAGACCCAGCAGATTTTAAGCTGGGTACGACAGACGTTGCAAAGATGTATATCGGTACAACCGAAGTGTACGATTCTAGCGGTGGTGGCGGCGGATCAACTGCTCCTGGCATTCCTCAAAGTTTATCTGCTACCAGAGGAAACACGCAGGTTGCTCTGTCTTGGTCGGCTCCATCTAGTGATGGTGGAGCAACTATCACAGGCTACAAGGTTTACCAAAGTACAGATGATGCAAGCTTCAGCGAAGTAGCAACGCCATCTGGCACATCGCACACTATCACAGGACTGACTAACGGCACGACTTATTATTTCAAAGTTGCAGCCGTTAATTCAGTGGGTACTGGTACACAAACATCTTCAGTAAATGCTGTTCCAGCCACAACTCCAGGTGTACCGCAAAGCCTCTCTGGAACAAGAGGGAATACACAAGTAGCCCTCAGTTGGTCTGCGCCGTCCAGTAATGGTGGCACAGCAGTTACTGGGTACAAGGTTTACCAAAGTACGGACGATGCAAGCTTCTCTGAGGTTGCGACCCCGTCAGGTACATCGCATACCGTGACAGGCTTGACAAACGGAACAACGTACTACTTTAAAGTTGCGGCGGTAAATGCTGTTGGTACAGGAACTCAAACGTCATCTGTAAACGCAGTGCCTGCAACAACGCCTGGAGTGCCTCAGAGCTTGTCAGCAACGCATGGCAATACTCAGGTAGCACTATCATGGTCAGCACCTGCAAGCAACGGCGGAACCGCAGTCACAGGTTACAAGGTATATCAGTCCACCGACAACTCCAGCTTTAGTGAGGTTGCTACGCCGTCAGGCACATCACAAACCGTGACAAGTTTGACTAACGGTACGCAGTATTTCTTCAAGGTCGCAGCGGTTAATGCAGTAGGCACTGGTTCGCAGACCTCCTCGGTTAATGCTACTCCGGCAACAACTCCGGCTGCACCTACTAGCCTTGCTGCAACCAACGGTGACACGCAGTCCGTTCTGACTTGGACTGCACCAACAAACACGGGCGGATCAGCTATCACTGGTTACAAGGTTAAGTGGGGTGCAACGTCTGGGTTCCCCGGCAATGCAGCGTACATTAGCACAGGCTCAACTAATGCGACATACACAAAGACGGGATTAACAAACGGTACGGGGTACAGTTTTCAAGTAGCTGCAATTAACGCAGAGGGCGACGGCACGTACAGCAGCACTGCAACAGCCACTCCAGCCGCCGCAAGCAGTGGCATTACTCCCAACACAGATAGCAGTGCAAGATTCTACCTGCCTGCATCACAAACTACCTTTAAAGTTTCCTGTAATACGTCCACTGGGTATTTTAAAATTAGTTCTGCCGGTAAGACAGATGTTATTGGTCAAGAGCATGGGACTTACCCAACTTACTACATTCAGGGTGGTAGCCAATCTGCAACCATGAGCGGCCTTTCGTCTTCTGCCGTTAAGACTGTCACGTTGACATCTTGCACATCAGGCGGAACTACTAGCGGCAACATAATAGGTATTGATGTTGGGTCAGACTCAACAAACAACATAACTGCTATTGACATATCTGGCCTAACAAGCCTGACTAGTCTGCATGCTGGTGCAACCGGAGGTTCAAGAAATAAATTTAATGGGGGGGCAGTCAGTGGAACTAGGTCAATGGCAAGTAGTGTTACTGAGATAAGGGCACAAAATGTCGATTTCTCTACGGCCAATGGTTACACAACACCATACGGCCCAACGACAGTTTATGCCGCTGGCGGTGGCATTGACTTGTACTATCAGCAGTTAGACGCAACTGCCCTAAACCAACTATACACAGACTTGAGTGGAGGCACTGGCGGTGGTGGTATTCTTGTTGGTGGCAATCCGGGGACAAGCGGCGACAATCCTTCCATCGCATCGAACTACACTATTCACGGATCATAATGAATTACTTTATTTGCGGCAAAAAACTTTTGGCTTTTAATCCCAAGTGTGCAACCTCAACATTTAGTTGGGCAATCCTTCGCCAATACTACCCGGACATAGTGCATGACCTTACTGAAGATACACAGTGGGCGAACGGAGGGTCTGTTGAAAATCAGATGCTTCACCGCTGGGTTCCAAAGAGGTTTAGTTCCTATGGTTTTAAAGTGGCTCAAATTGTGCGAGAGCCAGTAGACCGATTTCGCAGTGCCGTTGCCTTCATGAATTTAATAGAGCGGTGTGGTTCTCTTGAAAACATTTTAGATGATTTAATAAATGAGCATGGGCAGTTAGATAACTTACGAGGCACAGTTGCTGGTAATTTTCATTTTCGACCGCAGACACGTTTTCGAGGTGATATTACTTATTTTCGTATGGATCAGTTGCAAGAGTGTGCTGATTTCTTAGGCATTGAAGTCCCGCTAAAGACAATAAATAAAACACAGAGAGAAAAACCAGTTTTGACAAAAGAGCAAGAAGATTTAATCAGGGACTACTACGCGAAAGATGTCGCCCTTTGGGAATCTATACAAGAGTAAAACATGCTTACATACTTTGATGCAGTCGAACATTTAATAACAACAAGCTTTGGTGGCTCGCAAGATGCTGAACAGAAAGACATTCGTCTAGCTATACAGCGTTCGTTTGACGAGGTTGCTTACATCAAGGATTGGGAGTTCTACATTACGCATGGCCGTTTGAATTTTGAAACCACTTGGTCCGGCACAGTTACGTTTACAAAATCAAACAATACTCTGACTAAGCAAACAGGCGATGCATTTCCGGCCAACGCAAAGTACTACAAAGTACGAATTGGGAACGTCGTTGCAAACATAGCAACACGGACGAGTGACTCCGCACTTGTCCTTGATCCTACAGTAACATTCGGTGCAGATATTTCTACGGCTACCACAGCAACTTTATATCGCTCCGTATACCCAATGCCTTCAGACTTTCGGAGCATTGATTCTCCAATTGACGAAAACACATGGACATCGTTTAGGTACGTTACGCCTGATCAAGCCATGAAGATGGAGAGAGCACAAGATGTTCAAGGCTCTCCATCGTATTGGACTATTATAAAAGACCCGGACAGTCTTACTGGGTTTGCAATTAAAGTCTTGGGTTATCCAACCACAGCAGAGACTTTAGACTTTACATACCGAAGAACGCCAAGGCAGATGCGATTGTCTGGCCATGAAGCTAATTCGCGAGCTGGAACGATTGCGTCTAGCGGTACTGCCATTACGGGAACTGCAAGTTCTTTTTCTTCAGACATGGTTGGTTCTATTTTAAGAATTGGCACATCTGCGTTGCATCCTGATACTTTAAATTCTATTAATCCTTTCGCGGCAGAAGTAGAGATTGCTTCATATGCATCTGCAACTTCCATTGCTGTAGTAAATAGCATCAGTACTTACAGTGGCGTTAAGTATGTTGTCACCGACCCAGTTGACGCACCGCCCCATATGACTAATTGCATTTTGTCGTGTGCAGAGTATTGGCTGGCAAGGACTCGCAACCAAGACACAGAAGATAAGTTTGGATTGTATCAACGTGATTTGCGATTAGGCATGGAGTCCGACCAGCTTGCACCGATGTCGGGCGCAAGCCGTGTTGTTTGGGACACTTACGGTTGGCGTAGTCCACTCAAAGAAGACAACTTCGTTTAAGGAATAGTTTTATGATTGAACTTTCTGAATGGACAGGGCTTGTTACAAATGCGTCTCCGTATGTGTTGCCTCCAGGCGCTGCGGTTATTCAGACTAACTTGCAGGTGATTAATCCAGGTCAGTTAGTGGTTCGTGAAGGATTAACTCAATTTACATATGACGCACAAGCGGTGGACTATTCAGAAAATACAATAGTTAAAATGTTTCGGTATCAGGACAAGGTTGGGGAAACCATTATTTACCAAGATTCAACAGGCAGGATTTATTCTTCTTCGCTTCTTGGTACAAGTTTTCTTGTTAACGAAACGGGAAATCACATATCAACTCACGAACGAGATTTATTGGTAATTTAATGTCTTTAGAACGCAGAGAAACCGGACAGGTTATCGCTATCCGAATGCTTACGGGTGGCGTTGGTTATTCGTCTACACCTACAGTAACTTTCTCAGGAGGTGGAGGTACAGGAGCTTCTGGTGTTGTTCACATGGCAGGAACTCACGTTGAAAGAGTTAATATTACTTCTGGTGGTTCTGGATATACATCAAACCCTACCATAACTTTTTCTACTAACGACGAGACGCATATTGCAAAAGCCGAAGTATTTGCATATACAGATACGTTTCGACCAATGTCGTTTTTCCGCTCACGTTCCAACGACGTTTATGCTGTAGATGGCATGGGCCGTGGGTTGCGATGGGACGCACAAAACTACAGAATGGAACCTATTGGTCTTCGCAAGCCATCAATAAAACCTGGCATTGTTAAACTAAGTGCTGCTGACCAGCTTCGGCTTGCCGCCATTCAGGTTCAAGAAGGTGGCACTGGGTACACTGACATTCCAACAGTCACGATAACCGGGGGCGGCAGCCCAAGCGAAACAGGAACGGCTATAGCCAGAATTGGCACAGGTGCAGTTCGTGCTTTGCAAATCAAAGACCGTGGAAGGGGCTATACTCAACAGCCAAAGATAACAATTTCTGGTGGGCAGGGTGGGGGTGCTACTTTAGCTGTTACTGTTAGTGGAACTGTTGTCAGTGTGACCATGACGAACCAAGGCTCTGGGTATACCAGTGTCCCAACAGTCGCATTTTCGGGGAGCAATGTTGCGAATGCTACGGGGACTGCTGTAGTAACAGACGAGAAAGTAACTGGCGTTACTATAAACACTGGTGGTACGTGCGATGGCCCAGTGACCATAGCCTTTTCTGGTGGAGGTGGTAGCAATGCTGCGGCAAGTGTTGTTGTTAATTTCAAGGTTGAATCTGTTGCGGTTAGTAGTGGTGGTAATGGGTATTTTGCTGACACCAAAGTAGAGTTTACGAGAAATACAAACGATGCATTAGTGGGTGGGGCAGTTGCCACCGCAACGACTGATGGTAATGGGACTATTAATGCCGTTACTGTAGAAAACAAAGGCATTTACGAACAATCACCAACAGCCAAGATAGCAGGAGTTCAAGCCACAGCCTCCGCTATTATGAGTAAAAGCTTAACTGGCAAATACCAGTGTTATATTCGTTATTTTGATGACACTCCAGCAACCGACCGTGGTCCCATAACTAGTTCAATTGGAGAAAGAACAGAAATTGATTGTGGCACAGGTTCCAACGGCTTGACTTGGTCATTTAGTCACGGAGCTGACATTGATGACCGTGTTGCAGGCATGCAACTATGGAGAACGACGGGTGACCAAATTGTCATACTTTATAAAGTTGCCGAAATACTTAGAACCGATTCTGCATTTACCGGAACCTATTTAGACACCATTGACGACGGTTCACTTAAAGACCCGAAGCGACCAGATTTTGGAATCATGCCTATAACTCTTCCATCAGGTGCAATAAACGCTAGGCGGTTTACGCCCCCTCCGCCAAACTTTGCTGTTGGAGTAATGTTCCAAGACCGTGCATGGTATGCAGTGGACACAACAGGCTTCTCTCCAAACCTTTGCGCCTTCTCGGAAGTAGACGAACCGGAGTCAGTTCCGGGTTCAAATGGTTTAACTATCCAAGAGTCCATTAATGACAGTGATGCCCTTGTTGGTCTTATACCTTTAGGCTCTCTCTTAATAGCGGCTCAATCAAGACATTTGTATGCAATACAATATGTGTCTCAGCCAATCATTGATGCGTCTGTTGTTCTTGCTTGCTATCGAGGAATGCTTAACAGTAGATGTCATGGGATTATTAACGGTGTTGCGTACATTGCAGACGGCTCAGGCATTTACGGTTTTGACGGAAACAGAGAAGAGCCTATTTCAGTTCCAATTGATAACTTGTTCAGGAATGGAGAAATTGATTTTTCTAAAAAAGATAAGTTTTTTATTAAGACTGAAATCCCCACAAGAACTTTACGTTTCTTTTACTGCAACTCTAACGACACTTATCCGACACGCGCATTGTGCTATTGCATAGCATCCCAAGCATGGTGGAAAGAAGAGTTTGGTAAAGTTGTTGCTTCCGGAACAAATACAAACAAAGAAGGTCAATTACAAAACCTATACGGAAGTGAAGCGGGAAAGATATACAAGCCAACAGGAGATAGTGACGACGGCCTTACTATACCGTATTCAATCCACACAGGTAATCTTCCACTGTCAAATGCTGACGATGGTTCTCGAACAGTAAACGTCGTGTACAGCCCAACGGTCGATACGTCTGAGATGAACATTAAACTTCATTACAACAATAGCATTACCTCTCGCGACAACGCAATCCAAACTCGTCCAGGCACGGCTTTCCGAGCAACAACTGAAGGTGGTGTAATTGATATGAAGAACAGCGTGTCTGAGCTTGGAGATTCAACTGGACTTGCTCGAGCGAACTACTCCGGCAGGGTAGACCCTTTATCTGCTGGTGGAGATAAGCACATTGCAATTGCTTTTTCTGGCACACAGAGTACGGCGAACAACCGACCTGTTGTTCATAAAGTTTTGATAGAAGGAGCTGGCGAATGAATACAGCCAATATGCCTAATTACCTTGCTAACCTTCAAAGGCAAGGGGTTTCTCCGGCTGAACGTAGTCGGATGGCACAGATTCTAGGGAATTGTGCTCAACCATTAACTCATCGTGGCGGGATGAATGTGGCAGGTGCTACCCACTTCACCAATAATGGTTCCTCATATGCTGGTGACACTATCTACAACGGCGGTGACACAAGTATTTATAACGGCGGCGACATAACGACTAACATCAACGACAACACATCAGTCAATAATAGTTTTTTTGACAACAGCTTTAGTCAAGAGTTTTATGACCAAAGAACAACTCTTAATACCACAAATAACAACACCAACAATTTTGATTTTTCTTCAAAGACTTGGAACACTCACGAGTATGGCGACATCATAAATACTATCGAAATGTATCAACAGCTTTATGAAACCATATACAACGAAGGCGACGTAACTAACCACTACAACGATAACCGAATCTGGGACATGCGAGACTTTTCCCAGACAACAAACAACACATTTCATCAGCACATTCAAGAGGGAGATACTTTTAGTTTTCCTACGACAAATGAATTTACTGAAAACAACTTCTTTAATGGACCCACAATTATTAATGAAGGTGATGTGATTAATAAACGCCTTGTTATAAATGAAGGCGACACAATAATAAACGAAGGTGACACAACAATTACTTATGAAGGTGATTCATACGAGTCTCATTTCCATGCTGGCGACATAATTAACAACACATACAACAACCGTAACACTTACGTTAACAATAGGTATGTCACGACCGAGAACCATTTCCACCAACAAATCAACAATTACATAAACCAATATTTTACCACTCAGCAATTTTTCAATACCTTCATTACCATTCTGAATGGCGGCCTGCTCCCTTTCCTTCAGGTTGGACCCTTTATCGATTGCGCCTCTAATTTAAAAGTTAGCGAAACGGTTAACGCTACAATCGGAGTTCCAACGGTAACACCGACGATATTGACAAATTTGCATATAACTGGAACCCCAGGCTGCGACTCGGAGGGAAACCTTACCAAAGGAACTCTTGCCGTTGGTGGAACGGTAAGACTAGGTACTCCAACAATCACAAACACGCCTACCCCGGTAACTTTTAAAATTGACGCTCCAGTTACTGGGAAGACGTGCAGCATGGTATCAGGACCGGGGCTTACTCAAGGCGCTTCTGGCATGGTGTAAGGGAAAATGGCTTTTTTTGACAGATTATGTTTAGCGGGACAATAGTTAGTACAAGGTAAAAATACCACAAGAATAGGAATGATCATGGCTTCTGTATGGGACGGCTGGCATCAAAGAAAAGCAAGCGAATACGGGTCTGACCGCCAGTTAGATGGCGCATTGATGGGCATGATTAGCCAGATGGGCCAAGGCATAACTAGCATGGCTGGCCAAGGTGCTGGCAGCATGGGCAACATTGCTCAAGGCCAAATGGGCGGACAGTCTAATGCATTCGACAGATACGCTGGCGGAATTGGCGGAATGACCGGCGATTACATGCGAGGTACTGGTAGTAATTATAAAACATTCACTGATGGAACAAGCCGGTATCAAGACAACCTAGCCGATTTAGGACGTACTGGTGCTGGAATGTTTCGAGATTATGCTACCAACGTAGGCAATCTTTATTCAGGTCAAGCTGCTGAAAACGCAAATCTTTATAACGCATATACTCAGCCTTATATGGCTGGTCTAACAGCAGCGGGTAATATCGGCTCCGCAGGTCTCGGGGCTACAGGGGCCGCATCGAACGCAGCACTGGGCAGCAATGCTTCGATGAACCAAGCTTTCCAAAACATGTTGGCAATGAACAGTCAAGGTGCAAACAATGCATATGGAGCCATAGGTGCATCTAGGAATCAAGGTGCTGCCAACATCGCTCAAGCAATGGCTGGAGTTGGACAAGAGGCGTTGCGTTCGCGTGGACAAATCTTAACAGGAGCTGGCAGTGCTCTCGAAGGAATTACTCGTGGCATTGCTGACATGCGTAGTAACATTGGATCAAACACGGCTTTAGCAGACGCTAATCTAGGCGGAGCACTAGCAACGGCAACAGGAACTATTTCCGCAGGGGCTTCTCCATTCACTGTTGTTGAAGACAGAATTCGACAAAATAACTCTGGAAGCAGGCAAAGCTCTGGAGAGACCACTAACGAAACGGATAGAACTACTACTCGTGGAGGCAACACTATCCGTGGAGGCACTACCATAAGGGGTGGAACGGACATTGATTTAGGAGGTATCTTCGGAGGACTCTTTGGCAATGGAGACATGGGTTCTTCGACAACGACAAGTACAACAATCTCAGGACCAGGGGGTCAGACAATTGGTACTGGAGGATTCACTCCAGGGACTACAGGGTTGCCTGGTGGGTCACCAGGTGGTTTTGATGTGGGTGGTACGAATCGTAAATTTAATGAGCAAGACACTTTTAATAATCAAGACACGTTCAACGAAACAGATATTTTTAATACAAGAAACACCAATAGGTTCAACGAACAAGAAAGTTTTGACACGGGAAGTGAGAGATATAGCAAAGGACCTAGCCCGTTGTTAGGTCGTATTGTTGGTGACGCATTTGGAAACTTGCAAGACATTGGTTCAGTGGGCTTCGAGGGAATTCAGCTTTCGCGAGACATGGCCGATGACATGTCTCCGTTCGACCGTGGGTATGAAGGCATTGATCAAATTATGAATCAAGCTGATGATCAATCTTTTGCCAACACAGCCTATCAACAGCTTGGCGGAGCACTGGGTGCTCTTTATGATAATCCAGCAAACGAGTATGTTGCCAACACCTTTGACCAAACTCGTTTTGATGGCGGAGATTATTTAACTCAGGGCATGAATGAAAACGCTCGCATATACGACCAAACGCTTGCTGATATTAATAATCAGGTTGGAGACGGATACAGCAATCTTCAAGGAATTCTTGGACAAGTAAGCCGCCCAACCTCTACTGACCCAAGTCAGTATTTAAGCCGCATGGATGCCGGATACCAATCTGGTCTTGGAAACCTTGGGTTTATGCAGCAGGAAATGGGTGCTCGTCAAGACATGCTTGCTCCTATGTATGACACATCTAACCAAAGGATGGCAAATGCTTACGGCATGGGCTTAGGAATGCTAGGTGGTGGATACGACACAGCACGGGCAGCAATTGATTCTGCTGGAGCGACAGGTCGAGCTGGCGTTCAGCAACAAATGGCAGCAGGTCAAGCTGGAGTAAACAAGTTAATGCAAGATGTCAAAAATGCTGGATTCATGATGAGTCCAACAGAAAAGGCTGAGTTGGCCGGTCGGCTTCCTTACATTGAGCGAAGGGCGAGAGTTGAAGCAAGGGATCAGTACAATGACTTCATGAACCGCAGGAGATTATAATGAGTAATTATAATTATCAGTCTAATATCTCTGCTCCACGAATTCAGCGACCTGGAGATATTCCACAAATAAACCCATACGGCGGCATGCAGAACACGCAAGATGTGTATGGTGGTATGTACAACTCTCAAGTTGCTGACATGGCGGCATACGATGAGATGGCTAACACTCAAATTGAAAACGCTGAACTTCGTGCAAACCGAGAAGCAGCAATGAATGCATTAAGCCAAATGCAACAAAACAAGCAGTCGGAACAGCAACTCCAAAACGCTTTTCGCAATCAAGTCATTGGGGCTGTGAATCCTTTACTTAGTGGGATACTAGGTTAATTATTATGAATGAAGTTAACATTCCAACATCGTATACGCCTGGCCTTTCAAGTGGTGCGCGGCAACAGATGTTTGAAAACAACTATGCAAAAGCGCTTGCGTTAGGCGACCCTCGCATGGAGCTAAAGAAGCTTGACCGCCCAGGAATTTCGCGTGGTGCTGGACAACAGCGAGTAGCCCAAGCTAACGCTAGCGGGGCAATGATGGATGCTGTGGCGCAAGCCTATAACGAAGACCGTCAGATGCAAACAGATTCTGCTCTTAACACACTGCAAGGGCAAGCGGCTGATGCAGCCTACGGGCAGCAGTTGGGCGGATTTCAATCGAACGATTACTACAGTGACGCAATGAATCAAATCGCCGCAAGACAAGCGGGTTTAAATTTAGCAACTAGCCTTTTAGGAGGGCTTCTCTCGTGAGAATGGAAATGGAATTGGGTGACCTGACTAAAGGTGCTTTGCAAAGACTTGTTCAAGAATTAATGAAAGCAAGTGATGCAGAGGAACAGAAAGTCATGGACAGGTATTTAAAGGATGGCGAGAAGAATGACTTAGCCGACCTTGACGAAGAAACTCATGGTAAGCCAAGCACTCCAAAGGTTGAAAAGGACGACCTACCTATGGATGGTTTAGCAGACGTTCCAAGACACAAGAAGAAGAAAAAGGATTCTTGAGATGCCGAACATGGACGGACCACACATTGAGACTCTAGCTAATAATGGCGACATGACAATCGAAGATATCATTGCAATGCTTGGCATGCTTGATAACAACGAAGAAGGTGTGCCGACAGACGAGGTGGCAATTTCTGTCTCTGGAGACTTAGGTTCTATGCCAGAAGAACTTCAATCTCTTCTGGGCGGATTAATGGGGGAAGAAGAAACTAGTGACCCACTCCGCTTGGCTAAACAAGCAGAACAAGAAGCTCAACAATCCGATATGTACGGAAATGAAATACCAAAAGATATTTTAGAATCACAGCCACTAATGTCCGCAATGCTTTCGCAAGAGTCAAAGCCTTTGCCTTTGTCTACACCAGCTACGCTTTTAAAAAGGATGATTGACTAATGGGTACAGCTAGTCGAGCAGGCGATGCCATTCGGGATTTACTTCCCCGCAGAAAACCAATACGAGGAGCAGGCACTTCTGGAAGACCTAGAGGTGGTCCGGCGAATCCACCACGTTCCGGTGCTCCCAACGAAAATGAAATGCTTAGTCAATTAACTCCTGAGCAAATCGCGAAATATGAAGCCGCTCCTCCAGCGCAGAAACGCGCTATTCAGGATGACTTCGATGCTAACAAAGCTGCACAGGAAAGCGCTGCTCAAAATACAGATAAGCAAGCTGGTGAAATGGAAGGCGACCCTGCTGGCGATGTAGACGAAATTGAATTAGACGATGGCTCCGGGCAGGGCAATGTAGACGATGGCTCCGGGCAGGGCGATGGCTCCGGGCAGGGCAATGGCTCCGGTCAGGGCAATGAGCCTCCACCAGCCGGTGAAGGCTCTTGGCACACTGACGAGCATGGCAATCCAACTTATTTAAGGCGAGGGGTGCAAGCCGCTGGTGGAGTCTTGGGCTTTTTAGGACTAAACGCACTGACGCACCCTGATGTCCAACAAGGCGTGTATGATGCAACGATTGGTCCTGACGGCATGCTCACGCAAGCTGGACAAGCAATGGGTTTAATCAACCAAGGTCCAGAGGGCTTAAATCAAGAAGGCCCTCCAGGTCCAGACATTGCTATAGAACCCCAAGCCGGGGCAAACAGGCATTCGCCTAACATGCGAGATGTTAATCAAGCTGCACGTTTAGCGAAGAACATGGGCGTGTCTGTTAAAGAAGCCTACGGCATGCTTACTGGTTATGACTTAGATACAGGAGAAAACCTTGGCCATCAAGGCGGTGAAGTTTTTGTAGGTCCAGCAGGCGACAACATGGGTGGAGCTAGCAGGCCGAATGTCACACGCACAGACCCAGTAACGGGACAACAAGTTACTGACTTTAGCCAGCAACCTGTTCTACCGGGAAATGAAACTACCATGCCAGCTTTGGATCAGGCTGGCAACCCTGGCGGACAAGGTGATTTCGTGAGAGGTTCTCGTCGCGCTACTCCAGCAATTGTTGCGGCTACTCGACAGAAGCAATTAGATGAACAGACTCGACGAGAGAATTTATTGAAGTACCGAAACATGCTTAGTCCGCAAACAAGCATGCAGGGTGCTGGCCGAGCCGCACTAAACGCTCAGGCAATGTTGTTGAGTGGTGAAACCCCAATGGGCGCAATACCAGAAGACATGCGGCAAGCGATGATATATCAAGCATTCCCTACATACGCAGGCGCTCAAGCTCAAAGCCTAGAGAACATGCGCAAGATGGCTCAAGATGCTGGGTTCGGCACTGGCATGTTTGGCAGAACTGCTGAAGAACAAGTCCTTATAGATGCAGCAAATAGAGAAAGTGCGGCTGCGGAAGATGCAGAAGCCGAACGACTTGTAAAATCCTTAGCACAACCACAAGATTCTTGGGGCCAATGGCTTGGAGGGAGTTTATTAGGGGTCGATTATGATTTCAGTGCTGACGACAGAGAGAATTCAATTAAAAAATTAATGGCAAAGTTTCCAGGCATGACCTACGAAAGAGCGGCAGAGTTAGTTGATGCCGCCGCTGGAACTACAGGCAGAGGTCCAGCATAGGCTAAATCAAATGGCAAGAAAATCTCCGCTGTTTGACCAGTATGATCCAACAGGCTTGCTTGCTATAAAAGCCAAGCTTGGGGTGTTGCGTGGAAGAAAATTAGGAGACGACCGTGATTTAACAATTGCTGACCTGATGGACCCAGAGGAACAGCAGTCTTACACTTCATGGTTAGCCGAGCAAGGTGCTACAGGCTTAGGGACTGTAGCTTATGGTCTTGACACGCTTGGTGCTGGCGTTCGTGGTTTGCTTGCAGGTAAACCTGGAAGTGTTTTCGGCAGCACAGACGAGCGTGTTAGCGGTCGAGACCTGTTGCGGGAATACGGCTTAATTGGTGAAGAAGATACTTGGGGAAATTTCGCTGGCGGAATCGCGGCGGAAATATTAACGGACCCAATTTCTTACGTTAATCCGCTAGCTTGGATGGGGACCGGAGCAAAGACGGCAGCAGCTAAAGCCGCAGGTAAGACCGGACTTCTAAGAACTGCTCGTGCCACAACCGAAGAGCTTGCGGGACTGCCGAAGTTTGCTGGCAAGGGTGTTCGAGAGGTCATGAAGGAAGCCACACCATCCGACTTCATTAACCAGATAGCAGAGTCTGTACCTACTTTCAATAAAGCAAACGCAGAAGAGGACTTCCTCAACGCCTTCATTCAGCAAGGTGGAACTCCGCAAGCTGCAAAGGAAGCAATGAATCAAGCCTTAGCAAAAGACTTTGGCTTTAGTATGCCGTTCACAAATAAGTTTGATTCTGCATTTGATGTGCCTGGAATTAATCTTGCTAAGGTTGGGGATGTGGCCGAGAACTTTCTTGGAACCAGCTATCCAGCAGGAATTTCAGCAAGAGCAGCAGCTTTGTTTGATACAGATGTCCAAGGAGTTTTTAATCCAAAAGATATCGACCAAACAATTGCTGCCCAGAAAGCTGCCCGTGTGGCAACTCGCAATAAAAGGTTTGCCGAAGAGCCAGTGTCAGAAGAATTCTTTAACTTGGTTGCTCAGGCCCGAAAGGCCAAGCCTTCTCTCCCGGAGGGATTGCGTAATGTTGAAGATGTAAAAATCCAGCGAGCACTCAATGATTACGCTGAAGACCAAGCGTACTTCATGAACAACTTAGATAAGCCAGAGTATGCTGCTATTGCTAATAGCCCAGAATATAAAGCTTTAGGAGAATACATTAGACGGTACGGCGATGCAGCCAAGGGAAGGATACGTTCGTCTGGAGGAAATCCACAACAATGGTCTTCAAAGAATTGGGCAGAACGCCAGTTCTTGGAAGCCGATGACAAGATGAACTTTGTGCCTCGCCAACGGGCAGAGTTTGTTAATCCACAATTGCCTGATGCTGCGTTCGCAAAAGGTGGACGATACAAAAACACGGATCAAGTTTTTGGAACTGGTGTTCGCAGCCGTCGAGAAAGCATGGACTTACCCCAATGGGTAATGCGAGAGCTGGCATCGGGCGACCGAGGCAAAGCCTTGAAAAAAGTTTTGCAAGAAACAAAAGATGTGAACTTGCGTGAAGTTCTTGATAAAGAATTTAGAGAGATTGCTAGTGCAGGATACGGGCAGGACGTTACAGAAGGATTGTACGGAGGAGTCGAAGCTGGACTAAGGAAAAATATAGAAAAGTTACAATTCACTGCTGGCAAAAAAAAGCAAGAACTGTTAGACAGGATGTATAACCCTGCGACAACTGCTGATGAATACGACATGCTACAAAAGCAAGTCCTAAAGGAAGACGGCAAACTGAAGTCTAGCGTTGCAGCTCAAGAAAAGGTTATCAACAAAAAACTAGACACTCTTTACAAAGAGATGGGTGACAGGCTTCGTACTGCTGACGACCAATTTGTTGACCCAAGCGTAGGCACTGCATTCTTTGATTCTGACTTAATTAGAAACATGGGTCAGTCCATAAGCTCTACCGCAAAAGACCAAGCTAATTATGATGCAATATACAAATTGCTTGGTGATGACAGTTTAGGCATATTGCAAGCGGGAAGGGCTGACGCTATTGCAGGAGGTGGGTTTAAAAGATTAGAAGATGTTGCAAGAGAGCTTCGGCTAGACACAAGTAGTGACCAGTTTAAAAACTTGATAGGCGATAGCTCTATCGCAGACATGGCAGTAAACGAGAAAGCCCTTGAGGCACTGAAGTCTCTTGCGCCTCGAACATCTATTGCTGAACCAACTCAAGGACTACTAAAGTATTTAGATAAGTTTACTAGCGGTTGGAAGACAGGGGCTTTAACATTCCCGTCGTATGCAACTCGTAATCTTTATTCGGGATACCTCAACAACCTTGTGTCGGGTTCCGGCAACCCAATGGATTTTATTGCAGCGGCTCGTCAGTCACTGGGCAATAGCAAACCAATACTCGATAGGATTAGGAAACTTCCTCGTTACGCCGACTTGCCGGACGACGAGCTGCTTGCAAGGTTTGAAGCTGACATCGCAAGTCAAGGTGTTGTATCTGGTAATGTTGTTTCAGATGTAGCCCAGCGTCCTAGTCAACGGGTATTCCCCGGAAGGACAGTAAAGCCTGCATCGATGGTTGCACAGTCGCAGCCTTCATTCGGTTCAAGAATGAAACAAAACGTACAGAATATTCTTACAACTCCAAAGAGACTGTTTACTGACCCGCAATCTTTTGGCATTGTCAAAGGAATGAACAGAGTAAACGAAGCAGTGGAAGATGCGTTGCGTGTCGGGACATTTACAAATCAAATGCGTAAAGGTTCCACTGTTGGTGCAGCCGGTGACATGACTCGAAAGCTTAATGTGGACTATGCACCCGAAGCTTTCACTGAGTTTGAACAGTCAGTTCTGAAAAGAATATTTCCATTCTATTCTTTCCAAAGAGGAATCATTCCATCTATTCGAGACAACTTGCTCGAGCGTCCCGGTGGCACACTAGGCCAAACTGTTCGTGTTGTTAATCGAAGCACGGAACCAGGAGACGACTCTTTCACGCCCGAAAGATTGCGACGGCAAGTAAGCCTTCCGCTCCCACAAGGAGCTGATGCTTTGATGCAAGCTGTTGGGTTTGGCGGAGATGGCAACGAAGTACGGCTATCAAATATCGACCTTCCTTTTAGCTCCTTGTTTAATTTAATTACACCGGGAACAAGTTTGGTTGACACTGCAACTAATACACTTGGCAATGTGGCTGGTGACATGCACCCAGCACTGAAGTTACTTATAGAGACAGCGACAGGTCGCCAGCTTTACAGTGGTGCTCGTCTTAAAGATTTATACAGCACCCTTGAGAACGTGCCAGGTTTTGATCAAATGCCCGGAGGGTATGCTAGGGGTATTGAAAACTTAACCCGAAACCTGTTGCCTTACGGTAGTCGAGGCATGAGTGTACTTGGTCAATTGTCTGACGACAGAAATTCAGCATTGGCTAATGCGTTGAAAACTGCAATTAGTAGCACGACAGGAAGTCGGTTCTCGCAGTATGACCCCATGCAGTCGAAGGAGCAATTCGTTCGACAAAAGATTCAGGATGTATTGAGAGATGCTTCAGGCACTAAGACATTTGAAAACATTTACGTCAAAGACGAAGACCTGATGAAGATGTCCAAGGAAGAGCGAGACTTGTATTTGCTTTACAGAACAATTCAGTCTGAAGCACAAAAGAGAGCACAAGCAAAACGTAAAGAAGAAGAGGCACAGCAACTCCTCAAGTTTGTTCCTGTTCGGTAATACTAAGTGTCCAGCTCGCGTTTCTCCTAAGCAATAAGCTATATTGACTAGCCCCACCTTATGTGGTACATTTCGCCTGTCCCAAGGAAGGTGAGGTGAGGAAATGGACTACCCAAGTCTAGTCGAGGGTCTATCGAACCCTGATTATCAAGCGATGAATGACCACATGTCCCGGTCGTTTATTCATTCTATAAGCCAATACGGCCCTGAAGCTCTATGGTTCCTAGACCAAGGCCACTCGTTATTTAACGGGTCACGAGCTACATCTATCGGCACGAACTTTGACGACCTAATCATGTCTGTCATAGCGGGCAAGTCTTTTGATGATTCAGTCGCCAAGTGCGACCCATCTATTCTTTCTCCGACAGGCAGAAGGACAGGTAAGAAGTACACCGAATGGCGAGATGAACAGCGTAAGCTAGGAAAGATAGTTGTGTCTGCTGATGACGAGATACAACTGCGTCACATGTACGACAGTCTGCTTCGCCATCCTGCTGCTGTTAAACTGGTAGCTGACACTAAACGCACACAACTCTCAGCCTTCTTCATGTTTAAAGGTGAGCCATGTAGGGTAAGGCCGGATGGTGTTATAGAGTTGGATCACGACGAACCGTTGTGGTGGGATTTAAAAACAACCAGTTCTACTTGGGACACACTCTACAAGAGCATCTTTAGATTTGGATACGCCGCACAGGAATATTTTTACAAGCAAGCCAGCTATCAATTGGGATGGCCTGAATACCGGATGCCTTTTATATTCGTGCAGACAGTTCCTCCGTATTCGTGTAGGGTGTACCGACTACCAGAGGATGTAGTTGCAGATGCAGGAGCAAAGATAATAAATACTATCGCCGAGATAAGGCTGCGGCGACAGACCGGAATGTACATGCCAACTATGGCAGAAGGCATTCAGGAATTAGAAGTGCCTCACTACGCTAGAAAACATGAGGAGGTTTTCGATGGTTGATAACTATGAGATTGGACCGACCGGATCACCCGAACAGGACAAGTACTCTGCTGCAAAGCATGCGTTAAGTGCAGACTTGACGGTGGTGAGTTTTGACTCCACGAATCCACATTTCCGCAGCAAGTTTGCGAGTTATGGTGGCGTGTGCGAAGCCTTGCAGCCGCTGCTTGTAAAGCATGGATTTAGCATGCCTGAGTGGGGATTCAAAGAGAAGAACGACAGGCTGTACTTGACGGGCAAGTTAGTCCACAAGTCTGATCAATGGCGGTCTAACGTATGCCCTCTGTTCCTGAAGGCGCAGACCATGCAAGACCTTGGTGCTGCAACAACATACGCCAAGCGTCAATTGCTGCTAGGTTTTACAGGAGCGTGGGTTGGTGAGATGGATGACGATGGTAACTCTTCGTCGATTAAATCTAAATCACAGCCTCAAGCACAGGACGCTGGAAGTTATTTCAAAGTTGCATCACAAGCCATTGCAACAGCCGGTTCAAAAAAAGATGCTGAGAAGGCATTGGGCGTTGTAGAAATTCGATGCCGAGAAGGATTCGTTGAGAAGGAAGTCTTGCAGCGTTGCAAGGCAGTGTTCGATAAGACCTGGAATTGAGAGGTGAGTTATGAGTGCTTCGTATAACAGAACAATTTTAATGGGCAACCTAACTGGTGACCCACAACTAAAAGAACTTGGCGGAGATAAAACACTTGCCTTGTTTAGCATTGCGGTTAACGACAACTACAAGAAGGATGCTCCACCGCTGTTCATGGATTGTGAGTACTGGAACCCCACAAAGGTTTTGGATTACATGAGCAAGGGAACTTCCATGTTGGTTGAAGGAAGACTGAAAATGCACGAATATGAGAAGGATGGTATTCGGCAGCGGAAGATTCGACTGACTGTACAGAACGTGCAGTTGGTCGGCTCGCCCAAGGCTTCGTCTGCTAAAAAAGAATCTGAACTCATGGACGACTTTGCCGGTAGGTTCTAGTCGCAGGGACGCGACTCGCTGGGGGGGGACGCTCCTCACCTCGTCCTCCCCCAGCATTTTTACGAAAGGGAATTTGTGCAACTACGAGACTATCAAGAAGAAGTTGTTGAAAATGTTCTTGGCTGCATAAGACAAGGATTTAAGAGCAGCCTCAACGCAATCTTCACAGGTGCAGGGAAGACAGTGATTTTCTCTACTCTGGCAAAACGAATTGCCGGACGAACTCTCATCATAGCTCCGTTGCGTGAGCTGGTATGGCAGGCTGCTGACAAAGCACGGACTATCGTGGGAGAAGATGTTGATATTGAAATGGCTGAGTACAGCGCACCAACAGGAAACGAATTTGTTTTCCCCAGCAAGGTCGTCGTCGCATGCAAACAGACACTACTCAGCGGTCGCAAGGATAATAAAAGATACAAGAAGTTTACAGACTTTGAATTGGTTATTGTAGACGAGGCACACATGCAGTGCAGTGATGCCGTTGTTGAAATGCTGACATACTTTCAAGATGGCGGTGCTCATGTGAGTGGGTTCACTGCTACGCCATTCAGGATGGATTCAAAGCCAATGCTAAAGGGGGGAGCATGCGATTTTACGAGTGCGTCACAGCAAAATTTGGAATTAACTGGGGAGTAGATAATGGTTATGTGGCCCCACCCAATCAACTGGTTCTCGCTCAGTTATCGGGACTCGACCTGTCGAAAATCAAAATCGTCGGCGGAGACTACAAGCAAACAGAATTGCAAAGACAGCTTAACAAAGAAGCAAACATCCACAGATTGTGCCTCATCACAAAAGAACACATGGGGAAAGCAACAGTCGTGTTCACCGCCAGTGTCTCAGCAGCCAAAGGAATGACTCATTACCTAGTTAACAACTACGGGATTAAAGCAGGATATGTGCATGGTAAACAAGATTCTGAAGAACGCACTCAAGTTATTAATGATTATAAGCACGGGTCTATTGACGTTTTGTGTAACGTCGCTGTGTGTGCTACAGGATTTGATGCACCAAGAACTGACACTCTTATCTTGGGTCGCCCCACTCGTAGCCGTGCTTTTTGGCTCCAGTGCGTTGGTCGCGCTACTCGTCCTCTACCTGGCGTGGTCGATGTTGCAGGACTGACACGGGAGGAACGCATTGAAAGAATCGCAAAATCTGACAAACCGTTTTTTACAATCGTGGATTGTACGGATGCTTCTTTGGATCACAAGCTGGTCACCTCCGTTGACATGTTTTGTGACCTCACTGATGACGAGCGAAAGGCTGCTCGGAAGATTTGTAGTGAATCCGAAACTCCCCTTACTCCTGATGAGATTGAGGAGGCAGCAATACTCGAGGCGGAAAAGATTGCAGCAGCAAGAGCAATCGAAGAAATGCGTAAGCAGTCTCAGGGTATCGCGTCGGGAACTGTTCACTCCGCCAAGCATGCACTTGGAGCAGATGGCAAAAGATGTGTCGGAACGTACCGGAATCCCCTCAAGGGAAAGTACGCAGGCAGGACATTGAATGAACTTCCTCACAACTATTTGGAGTGGGGAGCTGGCAACCGCAAACTTACTAATTGGATTAGGAATCTTTACTTAAAAGAATTAAGGAGAAGAGATGCAAGAAACCTCGAAGAATACAAAAACAAATTCGCCTCAAGGTAATCGAAAAGATTTTTTATTGGAAGAAACTGCGAATCAGTTTATAAAAAGATTCGACATTGAGCATGCGTTCCCTCCCGGCGACAGGCCAAAAAGAAAAAAGAGAATGCTCAAGAGGATTTTCGATTGGTGTTTTAAAGGGCCGTAATTAGATGAGTGAATCTATTAAACAACTTTCCACCTCGCAGTTAATTAAAAAAATTAAAGAGCTGGAAAAAGAAATTGAAAGATTGCAAAAGAAATTAGTAGATACTTGGGGTTCTTATGATTAAAAGAATTAACCCAGAGATTTACGTGAACACTCCAGCGGGAGAAGGCCATGCTCTTTTCTTAATAGACTATGGGCCAATGATCAATAGCGTCTGGGTTGTTCATCTGTTTGCAGACGGAAGTGTGATACATGTTGATAGCCCTGAAGTAAAAATTATGGGCAACGCAATGTATGGAATTGATGATCCAAAGTCTCCAGTAGAAAGAATAAACGGACGATGAGCAAAGAGTACGAGCCGACACCAGACGAAATTAAAAAGTACAAAGAGATATACAAACAAAAACATCTTAAAGAAAAAAGAGAATCAGACTACACAGGCAAAGGACCAACTGTTCCACGCATGTTTATTTACCAACCCAAAGTTAACATAACTTACAAAAGGTTTTATGACTGGTGATATTTAGAAAATCAAGACGACACCTTCGTCGCAATGACATGACATACATTCAACATTTCCGTTTTGCTTTTAGGCATGGGTTGCGTTGCATACTGGCTGGCATATTTCTAATTGTCCATGCAGTTTTCCCTGCTTGGTTTCGTAGAATTGGCAGTCGATTAGTGAACCGTTTAGCAAAAGACTTCACAATACACAGGAAGCCATGAGCGTTGGACTTGTAATTGTCACAGCTTTAATATACCTTTACGTCGCCATTGATCAGTTTCAAAAAGGTAACTGGCCGATGGCTATCACCTACTTTGCATACGCACTTGCAAACGTAGGTCTAATGTTCGCAGTTAAATAACTTCATAGTTTGACCTGTCGGTTATGAAGTGATTCGGTTGACAGGCGGAGGCTCTCCGCAAGGAGAGATTAAGGGACGCAGCACGACCGAGAAGGCAAGCCCGAAAGTCAAATAGCCTAGCTGCAAGTAATCGCGATTACAAAAGAAGTTGACAAGTTGAGTTGCCGCGACGACTCAACCGACCGTACACTAGACACTCAGTCGAGCAAGTGTGGGGTAGGGGGTCACTTCGCTTTTAGCGTTGGGACTCTCTCCCTACCTTCACGCAGCCAAGAGCCTAATCGAGCAAGTGGTTAATGTTTTAGTAATAGGTCAGTAACAACAGGAGTTTCTATGAGTCAATGGATTGACTTGTCGGGGCAATGGGGACGGATCACCCAGCTTGACAAAGAGCGTCAGGATCAGAAGAAGCACTACAAGTCTGGCTTGCATCTGAGCAAGCAAAGCACCTGGCTTATAGGGTTGGCCGGTGAGTACGCCATATCGTCCCTCTGCGGGCAGCCTGTAGACGAGGCACTCAAACCAGGCGGAGACTCTGGAATCGATTTCAGGTGCGATTTTGGGACTGTAGACGTTAAGGCCAGTACAAAACTGTCAAATGCAGACCTTGTCTTGTTCCCTGACCAGAAGCATTGGGCTGATTACTACATCCTAGTGTCGGTTGATGTCGCCAAAAAGCGTGCAAGGGTTTGCGGCTGGGCGACACTGGCTGAGATACGGGAAGGGGAATTGCATGACTATGGCTACGGCCCACGGCTTCGGCTGAAAGAGGATGCCCTTCACCAAGGCATTGTTCCTAGTATGGAATTTTTTAATGAAATGTAGTGAGTGTAAGAAGGATTTACCTAAGTCACATTTTTACAAAGAATCTCGAACAAACCGTGGATATCAATATCAATGTAAAAACTGTCAAACAAACAATAGACCAAAGTATTATTGTCCCAACAAAACTGCCCGAAGAATAAAACGCAACAAGTATAACATCAGCGACGAAGACCTTGATGCGTTAATGAGCGTTGAGCATTGTGATATCTGCAATAAAAAAATAGGATGGTCAACTTCCCGTACTGGAAGTAAGGCATACATTGACCATTGTCATGACACCGACGAAGTTCGTGGTGTGCTGTGCATTCATTGCAATACTAGCATTGGTAAACTGGGCGATGATATTGAAAGCATTCAGCACGTTTTGAACTACATCAAAAATCCTCCAGGGTTGTGCCGTGAATAAACAAGAGAGGCAAGAGCTGGTGGATTGGGCGGCAGAGCATCGCTGCTGTGCTATCTGCCATTGGCCTGAGTCTGACTACCGCAGGAGGCTAGAGGTACACCACATAGTGGGTGGCTCTAACCGGCATAAAGCTCATACTCCAAGGGCTTATCTGTCGCTATGTAGCCGATGTCATCACGTTTACCACAGTGGTAAAATAGTGGCTTTGACCCCAGATATTACTATGGGTATCATATTGCAGGCGAAGCAGGAAAGCGACCCCGGAAACTACGACCCCAAATTTCTTGCATCTTTAAAAAACAAACAGCACCTGGGTCACGACCCAGAACCCATCCCGCAATTTTTCATGGATGAAAGAGAGCGTAACTTAAATTGGTCACTCCGAAAGCCTTAGTGTGTGAAGTCGTCAGGGTAACACGACCTGACACATTCCTGTTGCGCACGTTTGTTCCTTCTGTGTTGCAGAAGCTGTGTGTTTACGCTACTCCGTTGGCTACTATAAACCATACTAAAGAATGCCAGCAGGCTATGCTTGATTGGATAGAGTTGCATTCGGACAATGGAAAACTTTTACTTGATTCTCAAGAGTGGTGGCGCGATAGTTACGGCAGGTTATTGACAGACCTGTTAGACATGCAGACAAAAGAAAGCATGTGTGACTACTTAGTTGAGAAGGGGTATTGTGAATACAATGCCAACCATGTTTACGATTGTCTTAGTGTTTTGTTAAACAGCCAGGAGCCAAGCGATGTCTGATATTTTATCTGGTGCTAAAGTTACACTGACTAAATGGACAGTGAGAATATACTGGCCAGCTCTTGGTGAGTCAGGAGACTTTCGGTTTGCCAGTAAGGTTGGTTCGTGGGTTGGAAAGAACGAAAAGATTCTTGGTAAGACCAAGGCATCTAATGTTGCTAAATTAATATACGAACAGTTCGGTTCTTTGTCTGACGTTAAAGTTGAAGACCGTAATAACTTTGGAGAAATAGCGTGGCTAAGAAGCTGAACTCAAGAGCCAAGGGCGCAGCCGGGGAGAGGGCCGGGGCAAAAGCGTGGAGCGAAACATTTAACGTGTCCGCAAGACGAGGCTGCCAATTCTCGGGGGGACCAGAAAGTCCAGACATCGTGACAGACCATAAAGAAATACACATCGAAGTAAAGAGAACAGAGAAAGGGAATCCTTACAACTGGATAGCCCAAGCTGTAGTTGATGCTAGGGGAAAGATACCTTGTGTGTTGCATCGTCGTAACAATCAGGGGTGGATACTTATATTGAGGCTTGAAGATGCGCCAAGATTTGCAAAGACAGTTACTGAACAGAGTAAGAAGATGGCTGATGAAAACCTACCCCCTGAGATTCAAGCTGAGAATCCAGATAGTTCCGGGGACGAGGATGCCGGATAGGTTAGGCGAGTGGTACTTAGTTAATGAAGAAACTGGTATAATAAGACTTCGCGATGACCTTACTAAGGACACGCTAATTGATACTCTCTTGGAGGAATATGCACATGCTCGGACTGAAGGACTCGAAGACGTTGACGGCAGGGAAGACCCCCATCACCACCCAACCTTCTGGGCAGAACTCGGAAGAATTACAGTTGCATATAGAAACACTCCTTGGAAAACTAAGTCTTCTTCAGCAGGACGACCCTTACTGGGGAGCTTGCGTTAATTTACACAAACTTCTTTCTCGTAAAAGAAATTATTACAACTGTAAAAAGGATGCGTTAGCTAATGCAAAGGGCGTAGAAGAAGTGGGTATTGAGCCGTGGAAATACCAGCTTGCTCGCATTGGCGAAAAATATCGGCGGCTTGGTGGCGACTTAAAGACAATAGATAGTAGGATGACTTTGATGGACATCGCAGGTCATTCTATTATCGCAGCAATACTTGTTAGCGAAGGAGAAAAATGATGGCAACTGTAGTACAGATAACTCGCTGGCTTCTGACTCATCGTGAAGCTGCAATGAAAATCTATGAGTTAACTAAGGGTTGGGCCAACGACCTAAGCGTGGCAGACAAATGGGCTATCGTTAATAGCGTAGCTGAGATTGTATTGCCATTGCTCGAGGGGGCCAACATCCTCAGTATCGATGCCGACTTTGATTACGATGATGATGTTGAATTGATGGCATTGGGTTCTGAGGTTAGTGCGTTAGGAATTCCTTGGATTGCTGTTACGACAATACTGATTCCGGTATTGCAAATCATATTTGATTTTGTTCAGAAAGAAGGAGAGTGAGCTTAGTTCACCTCCCTCCATACCGTTTAGAATTCGGGCCTAGTGCATTAAACCACGGAGTAGATTGGGGAGTCTCCTGCTACGGAGTCCCTTCTTTGTGGCATAGGACTGAAGGTGCTGGAGCCACCGTTGCTGTAATTGATTCAGGTGTTGCCGACCACAAGCATCTTGAGGTTGCAGACCATAGAAACTTTACAAGTGACTCGGAGCATACCGACACGCTTGGACACGGCACTCACGTTGCTGGCATCATAGCCAGTACTGGCGGTAGGTATCGTGGCATCGCCCCGAAGGCAAGGATACTTTCACTAAAGGCTTTGGGCCACAGTGGATTCGGGAGCAATACTCATGTTGCTCAAGCTGTACGACACGCCGCAGAAGTAAATGCAGATATTATTTGCATGAGTCTCGGCGGACCAACTCGAAGCGAGGAGGTTAGCAATGCTATTCAAGAGGCACGTAAGAAGGGGGTGATCATTGTCTGTGCGGCAGGCAATGACGGAGGGTCAGTGAACTTTCCTGCTGCACTCCCAGAGACAGTGGCCGTTGGTGCTGTAAACAGCGAAGGTCAGGGATGTGAGTTTAGTTCTCGTGGTAGGCAGATAGTAGTTGCTGCACCAGGCGAGAGAATAACAAGCACCTGGCTCAATGACGACTACGCTACTTTATCTGGCACAAGTATGGCAACGCCATTCGTTGCAGGTGTGCTGGCCCTCTATGTCGCTGCATGGAAAGGCAGGGACGACCGCCCTAATTGTTTCGACGTTCTTCGTGAAACCTGTACAGATGTTGGCGAAGCAGGTCGAGACAATATTTATGGCTGGGGTTTAATTGATCCAAAGAAATTAATCGAAGGAGGCAAGACGTTCTTATGACAACCCAACAGATAGTTTCGTTAGTGGTCGTGGCTGCAATTTGTTGTTGGCTTTATTTGCCCAACATAAAAGAATTGGTTAGTCAAGTTAAGCCAACGATTCCTTCAATCAAACCAAAACAGCCAGAGCTTCTGGATCAGATTGCAGACATCGTATCAATACGAGAATCAAACAAGACGGCAGAAGTAACAAAGGCATGTAACGCACTGTTAGAAGTTTTACTACAGGTGAAATGATGAAGCACTTACTCTTGGTTGCTGCAATTGTTTATGCAGTGTACTCGTTCTCGCCATCTGCTCCAGCTCCCGTTGTAAAGACAGGACCAGTAGCCGATGCTCTACGTTCTGCTACTCCGCAAGACAAGCAAACTGTAGCAAGTATCTATGAATCATTAGCCGACATCACCCAGCGTGACGGTGGCAAAAGAATATCCACCACTGCTGAGTGGAGAGCGGTTCATCAGAACACACTGGGCCTAGCCGTAGGAGGTACAGACCTAGTGGGAAAGTATCCAGGGCTAGACGTAGCCGTAGAAGAAGTAATTGGAAAGCACATCTCTTTAGACAACGTGGCTTTATCAAGCGTCGTCGATGACCTTGTAGCTGCATGTAAGGAGGTAGCTGCCAGTGCCAGATGACATAGTCAAACAGTATGAGAACGGACTGCCTGGTTACATCGAAGATGTGCGTGAACGCATTCAGTATATGGAGTCACAGAAGCAGCCGTACTTCATAGAGAGAAACATCAAGGACTCCGGCAAGGGCAAGAGAGCACTGCTGTGGCAGTACTACATGGCGTTTGACAAGGGTGCAATGTCTGAGCGACAGACTACAGGTGATTGCGTATCGCATGGATCACGCAATGCTCGTGACATATCACGGTGCTGCCGGATACTAGTAAATAAAGAACCGTTTGATTATTACAAACGTGGGGCAACCGAACCTACCTACGGAGCACGAGGCCATTCAGGACAGGGCATGTCTCCAGCTCGAGCATCACGGTTTGAGCGTGACACTGGTTACCTAGTGCGTGAGAAGTACAAGCCATGCGACCTAACAAAGTACAAGAGTACGATTGGTACTGGATGGGGACGAGCTGGTGTACCTGATGCTGTGAAAGAATTGTGCAATGAACAGAAGGTAAACCATATACGTCTGATAAAAACTCAAGAAGATTTAATGGACGCTATGATCAATGGCTACGCTGCTCACTCAGGTCAGTCTGCTGCATGGTCCGGCACTCCGAACAGCAAGAACATACACCCCAGAAAAGGGTCTTGGAATCACGATATGGCTCTGGTCGGATATGACGACACAAAAGAATTCTGGCCTTTCCGTGTATGGTTCATAGCCAACTCATGGGGAGCATGGAACAAGCCGGTAAAGGATTGGCCCTCGTCATACCCGAAGGCTCCCCCTGGGCTTATTGTTACATCCGCTGACGACTTTAATGTCTGTGTCGCTAGCGGTGATTGCTGGGTGTACGGTGGTGTTGACGGATTCCCACCACAGAAACTCCCTGACTTCGGAACTATAGGAATGCTAAGTGATGATTGAATTCATACTGGCCTTACTGGCCGACACCAATCCTGACTACACGCCTCGCATTGCATGTGAAGCTGCATACGTTTTGTCTGCGCCATCAGATGAAGTGGACAATGAATGCTGTGGAATATGTGAAGGCGGAAAAATAATACATGGTGATGGCCATGTAACGGATTGCCCCTGCCCGGAAACCTGTGAGTGCAAGACTAAAGATAAGGCGTTGGTGCATGAAGAGATTGTTCTTCCACCATCGACTACCACTCAGCAGGAGAGCTGCCCAAATGGCAAGTGCAAAACGATTCTCATTCGATAGTTGGTACAACGACTACGAATCCTTACCTGAGCACGGCGAAGTGCTATGGACTCAGCCTGATGATGACATGATTGATGTCACCATTACATGTAACGGACATACACATAAGTATGTCTATGCATATGAAGACGAAGAAGAGATGAGAGATATAGTATTCGAGCAAGTTGAAACAGGAAAGCTTCATCCTTACGTGGGCTTGATGGCACTGCTTGCGATGGGAGAAGAAGAGTGAACATTGAAGTAGAGATTCTTGCAGTACTTCTTGCAGGATTGTTAGCAGTTATTCCTTGGGCTTTTTCTCTTCACGCTAAGGTTGCCTTGATTGCGCAATCAGTTGAAGCTCTGCCTGAATTGATTAGGGAACTGCGAGTCAAGCTGGAACAACACGAAACAAGGTTAGATGCGCACGAAAAAGAAATCGAAATTATCAAAGTCAAGACAAAGTCTGGCGATTGAGTACATGCCTTTGGTAAAGATGTTGGCCCGATACTTTGTGGCACAACGTCCTTCATGGCAGAAGTCGGTGATGCTACCTGACCTTGAGGGCGAAGGGTACTTGGCGTTAAGTAAAGCAGCCCAGACATATGACAAAAAGAAACTGCCGTATCCAAAGGCTTACTTTGCACGGGCAATACTGAATGCCATGTGTAAGTTCATGAAGAAAACAACACGCACCCCAGGAGAAAAGGTCACGTTGGCTCAAGCTGAAGCAGCATTGCCAGTGGAGGACCAGCTTGATCACCTGCGGTTAGCCATCAATCAACTGAATCCTGCTGACCAAGAGTTTGCATACCAAAGATTCGTGGAAAACTTAACACTAAGAAAACTGTGTGAAGTAAACGAAGTTGCAATGCGAATAGTCTCTATGAAGAACCGGCGACTAGTGAAGGAGATTGCGGAACTTTTGGAAATCCAGCTTTCGCCGCCTTGTACAAACCATACACAGCAGGCTTGTGGTATATCCCAGAAGACTTCTTCTGACGAACAGGCTTCCTCACCCCAGCAAAGAGCAGCTTCAAAACTATTCTGTCCCAAGAAAGATTCTCTTCCTCCTTGTACTGAATGATTAACTCAGCTATCTCTCGCTCCTTTTTATTCTTACGATAGCTTCCATCCTTCACCATCCATCCGAACGGACGGCATGCTCCGTAAGGTTTCTCTAATTTGTAGTGAGTAACTGCAACCCTGTGTTGACTGTCTCCGTCAGTGCGACTACGCATCTCATCGAAGACACCACTCATCTTCTCCGCTATCCACTCTGGCGTGGTCTGTCTACGCTTGGGAAGTTGTGGTGCTTGCCCGACTATCTGTAGCGTAATCCCTTGGTCGTTCCACGATTCTCGTGTCTCTGTTCTGTCGCTATCCTGTCGCCACAAACGACTGAATGATGTGGCAATAACAGTGTCGCCATTGTTAAGTGCGTCATGCATACGCCTGCCGTTAGGTCTGTCTCGTAGCTTGACCTTAAAAGCAGACACGCCATCGTCTATGTACACCCCACCAAACTCATCATCGATACCTTCAGCACACTCTTCTATCTGCTGCACTTGATTAGGTAGCGAAGTCTCTTGGTCCGGCTTGTCTGTAGACACCCTGGCATAACCGTATATCATGACGCACAACCTCCATGCGAATAGAGAACAAACACAATGAACACAGTACAGATAATATATTCCATTACTTCCTCCCTTTGAATGCTTTGATTTGAATCTTTCCTGTGTCATTGTTAGTTGACACAGTCACACAACGCTCGCCGTCAAACCACACCGGCCAATGGCCACGAGGGTAGGTTGCCTCGTTAACATCTACTGGGGACGTACATATGTCACCCCAATCATCAGCGAATCTTTGTACAACTGTTTCGCCATTCGGCATTCTGCCCTTGACTACTTGAGGCTTGCTTGTCATGCCGCATAACAACAGAAACTTGTCAGGTGGCATAGCGTCTGCCAGCTTCTTGACCTCTTGCTTTATCTTGTGCATGATTGATTCGCCTACTTGCCGAGACACCACGCCAAGATTGAGCACTGCTTCTATACAATCTTCCCACAATATAATCTCACCGTCTTCGTCGAATGCATCTGTCTGTAGTAATGACAGTAGTGCTAGGGTATCACTGCTTAACTTCACGGGGCTCACCTCCTTATCGTATCCATTCCAAGCGGATGCCTACGTTGACATCCTCTAATGCTCTCTCATCTAACTCTATGGTTTTATTCATAGTGATAGTGTTTTTGTTAGGGACAATCGTACAACCAGACCACAAGGTACTGGCAATCAAGGCTGACTTAACTATCGTATCCATTATTCCTCCGGTATCACTGGGTAGTCCGGTCCATTGATCCACTTGTCCATGTCATCGACATCGACATGTCCAAACGTAACCTTAAGTCCGATGCCCGTTGCAGCTTCCATAAACTGCGTAGCTTCATCGTCCTCTTCGTAGTAGTCACACTGGACTGTGGTGTATGACGTTCCCCCCGCCAGCTCTGGGCATATGTGCTTGCTCAATAGCTTAGGTATCTCAAGCCATCCATGCCGGGGGTCATTGATCACTCGTATCGACAGGTTGTCTAGTGCCATCATACTCTCCTCATTGTAATACTGGGATCAATCCTTTCGAGTGGCAGACGTACCACTCCTGGTTTAGTTTGAATCACTACCTCTTTCTTCTTGTAACCTGACCCAACCATTTGGCTAGGTGCATAGTGTCTACACTTACGCTTCTTACTGAAGCCACCTGTTCTTCTCTTACCCATCACTCACCTCCTTTTCTTTTTGTCCTGTGCTTTCATTACCTTTCGTGCATCTAACAATGTCATGTTCGGATTGTCCGCCATGATTCTTCCTATCCGTGCGGCGTATCGCAATCTCTTGCCACGAATAACTCGCTGTTCTTTTGTTAGCTTTTTGTATTGCATAGCGATTACCTCCTGTGTTTACCATCCATGATTATTTTCACTCCCAATCTTCAGGGTGTTTACCACCCCTGTAATTCCTCGTGAGTTCTTCCGGCATTGTTATGCACACATTACCGACCGCATCGACGAGAGTGAACAGAGATTTCTTTTGGTCGTACTCCGCAATGAAGAATGGTTTGGACACTCGGTCAAACGCTGTGCCTTCTTCAGCCTCACCCCTGACAAAGACCATGTCGCCTGGCTTGCCGTACAGTCCATCAATCAATGGGCCGTGACGTAATGCTGCGTCGAAGAATGTCGGGTCTTCCGCTCCGTATGGTAGCAGTTGGAATGGTTCCTCCTCGTATGGCTTAGGCTCCACTCCCCTGATGTCACACAGTGCCTCGTAATCATCACGCTCTTGTTTCTCTACTAGCCAACCGGGGTCTATTAGATTTAGTTCTTCGTACCTGTACAGGTACAGCATGTGGGCGTGGATGAGGACACTGAACTTTTCCATCTGTTGTAAGTCGTCCCACTCTACTAGTGTGTACTCATTGTTAGCGTCACTCAGTATCACTTCCCATTTAGAATCCTGCATGAATCCAGCAGTGTTTACCTTGCCCTCAACTAGGTCAATCACTGGATGGAACTTCATGCCTGGCTCCAGCTTCGACTCCAATTCTTTGGGGATGAAGTTGTTAAGCAATCCCGAATCAATGTCGGAAGGCTCCAGCTCGAACGCCTTGTAGACTACGCTAACCTCATTGGGTTCATCTCCCTCAAAGCGATAGCACATCTCGAAGCAATCAGGTGCGGCAAAGTCATGTGGCGAGCGAGTCATTATACTTTCTCCTTTTAAGTGTAATCGCACAAAATTTGGTGCGTGTATTCCCAATCAATACTGTCTTCTGTGTGACCTGTTGTATCGGTCAGTTCAACCTTCATTTCAAAGAGCACTTCATCTACATCGACATCATCTTCAACTGTGAATTGAACTTGGATGTCTTGATATACTTTCTTCATAATCCACCTCCGGGTTGGGGAACGTAGTTGATTTCATTCTTAATGAACTGAGCATAGTCCCAGCACTGACTAGCTACTTCGTCCCATGCTTCTTCTTGTGCCTCTCTTTCTCCCACGTTAATCACATGGTCTATCGTTTCACGCTGATAAAAGTCAGGCTTGATGTGCTCCTCCATGAGCAGGTCGGATATCATCTCAAGGTGAAGTGCTATCTCTTCTAGCTTGCCTACTTCTATGCTTCTTATGTACGGCATGTCTGCTCCTCTCTCTTTGGCTCGACGTATCCTGTACCGTTAGTGGTGAACAGGAATCCAGGGCCATTACCTTCGGGGTCTTGCGAAGGAATAATCAAACTGCCATCAGACATGACAAGAGTTTGAGGTGCATCCCCGTAAGAACCTGTCGGCTCGAAGCCAACCTCCTTCAGGTCTTCTGATGTTGACCACCTGACCGCAGTGATTGTCAAGCCTACTGGGTAGGTATCCTGCTCTTTCTGTGGCATGTCCTTTTCAGCACGGCACAACTGATACGCAACACGGAATTCTTTTCCGGGTCTGTATTGATAAGCGTCATGCGGATCACACTTAACTACACGGCATGTAATTGTCTTCGAGTTAAGGCGAATGATTTCTGCATACACTCGATTGCCTGAGCGTGTAACCCAACTGCAACCACGCACACCTTCGGCCATGAACTCAATCTTAATTTCATAATTCATATCAACCCTCACTCTCTAAATCTTTTGACGGAATAAACTCCCACGAACCACAAACATTTCCATTGATGTCACGAAGAATCCTGCTTGCCCTGCACTGCGGCGAAGGGTCAAGCTGGCGTGATGCAGAACGTAACACCCTAGCTATCTCATCGGCATCATTAAACGCATCATTAGCTGTTAGAACTTTCAGACTCAGTACGCCATCCATGACGGTAACCTCCTACTGCCTCAAGAAAACGGTCAATGCCAACGCTACACTGCGTCCACACGCGACCGCCTTTCCATACTTTGTAAAACCACGGATCACCTATACCAACTACCATCGGTATCTTCCAACCCCACTTCTCTGAAGTCGTACCCCAATCGTAAAGGATATGTCCTTCATGTATCAGGTGGGATGAATTGTCGCTGCGAAATTCCTGCTCCGATAGATATTTGAAACAGCCTGAGAGATAAGCTAGGCAAGCTACCTCTGGCTTCTCTCCACGCCTGGACCTAACGATAGCAATCCACTCGCCCAAGTATTTATCTGGTATGCGGTAGCCTCGTGTCTCGATTGACTTTTTGCCCAGTGCAATATGACTAGCCCACTGACCACGAACATATAAAGCTGGAAGAATCATCATCACCTCCTGTGTGTAGAAGAAAGAGAGTCAGCCCAAACAATCCCTGATTCATGCTCACGATTCCCACCGGGGTGGGGGCATGGGAAATATGCTCGACCGTCACGATAACAACCACGAAACGTGACCGAAGCACGGCTATGAAACGTGCTGACTGACTCTCCTCCCCAATGAATTACTTTGCGTATGCCTTAGACTTGATGACACCTTGACCGGCAGCATCAGGTTCATACCAATCTAACTCGAACTCGAAACCGAGTGACTCAAGGTGCTCGAAGAATGGCGTGGGTGGTTGCCACGGTGTATCGAAGCTGACGTACGCTATCTTGCCGCCATTCTTTAGGAACTCCTCGGCTCCCTCGCGGTCATATTCACTGCCACCGAAGTCCCACTTGCAACCCCAGTTTTCGTGCCGCCAATCACGCCACCGCATGTCCTGTCTGCCGTCAAACTCATACCACTCAAGAGCATCTGGACGAATGCCGAACGCTTCATCCTCCCTGCGGGTAGGTAGCTTGCCCTTCTCGTTTGGCGTGTTAGGCCAATCAGGTTCGGGTATGTAGTGTGATGCTAAATTGCCACTGCAAAAAGCATCGACGAATTCCTGCAACTTAGCAGGGTCATCATGCGTTATCTCAACTGAATTGTTACACCAATTAGGCATCGTCTTCATCCTCCTCATTCCATTCAAACATATCAGACCAACACTTACGGCATGTGCCAGAGATAAGCAATTCCCTGTCACGATAATCAATGTATGGCATGGCATCTTGAATCAGCTTGCCGTTCTGCCAATCAGACCAATCCTGAGCGTATACCTGCAATGGTTTACTCTCGCCGCACATCCTGCAACCTACGCTCACTGTCATAGGCAGAGGGCATTTGTTCGGACATACTTCATCCCGTACTTGACTCATGCAACTGCTCCTTTACATAGCTACCCCATTGGTCAGCACAGGCATTAGCTATACCTGTGTACGTCGTACTGCGTATCTTCCACCTGTCATCTGATGGTGGAAGCAACCACATACGCTGCTCCCTGCCATCGACCTCATCAGTAGGCGTTAGCTTGGGCAGGTTCCACAACCAAAACCCTGTGTTCTTAGTCTCGCCATGCCCGAATTGGTACGGCTGCACATACTGAGTAGCCTTACCAATGACATGCTTGAGCACACCTACAGGATTCTCAAGTGCTACATGCTGACATACATTGCGAGCATGATCCCATAAGTCACGAGTCCACTCCATTGCACGGAGCCTCTCTTTGTGCTTGGGTTTGCCCTCGTTGTAATGCCTGTTCCCTGATACCGCCACCGCTGTACACGGTGGATGTAAAATTATCAAATCCCAGTGGCCAAAATCCAGGGCCTTATGAATGTCCATGCGAAGATGAAACTCACTGTCATCATCATCAGGTAAGACATCACAAGACCAAGAGTCAAATCCCTGTCGAGCGAATGCGTCACGCATTGTGCCGCTGAATTCGCAACCAATCAGAACTCTCATGCCTACTCCTTTATGTATTCAGGCTTGTAGTCGTCATTGCCTCCACCGTATGCCACCTTATCTCCGTACTTGAGGTCTGAGCACACAGCATCATTCCGTAGAATTCCTCGCCCATCGTTCTCGTCACCATCTACAACCTCGACCCACATCGACTCGCCTGCGAACTCTCCGCCGGGAAAGTTCACGACCTTGATGAGAATCGTGCCATCAGCCTCAATGATCATATGATTAGACATTGCAATATTCCTCTCTCTCTGCATCTGTCATTTCGTGCTCGTACCACATGCCACAAGCACGGCAACAGATATGAAGTAACGAACCCAACCCACCGACGCAAGCTGCATCGCGTGAGCTACATAGCGGACACTCGTGGTCTGTCATGAATCCCTCCTAGCATTAAGTTTAATATCCACATACATATCAAGCATGTTCATATAGTGTTGTTTTTCAGTAGCTAAACCACGCCTTTTGTACTCTAGTAATAGTGCTGTACGCATGATTGAGCCACCGAAAGACTTGACCTGTAGCTTTTGTATCTTTTCGATAAGCTGTTGGTCTGTCATGTCAACGACTGCCGTTACAGCATTGATTTTGTCCTCAAAGCTTGCACGGGCATTAGCAATCTTTTTGTCTATGCCATCCATCATGCCTCCTATGATGTCTGAAGAACTGGTAACTTGCGGACATTGGACATGATGGCAGGGCCACCATGAGCATTGATGTGAATATCGACGAACTGTAGCCCCTTGGAGCGTACACCCTCGCCGTCACACATTTTGCACTGCTCGCAACTGAGGCGTTTGCCTGCTTCTGCTGAAGCTGGACAAGTAACCTCGCCATCTGCGGGCGTACCGTCATTGTCAGTCCTGAATGTACGCCACCCGAGGCTCTTTGCATGAGCCCTGGACCACGGCCCAGCAAGCGAATGCACAGAGGCCATGAAGTAACGACGATATGGACTGAACCCAAGGTTAGACCATTGGTGTGTGTAGCCTGTCCAACCATCACTAAGTGAGGCTAGATGCTCGACTAAACGAATCGGTATCAATACAGGCTCGCCGTATGTACCGAAGCGGACTTTACGACCATGAATAAACTGGTCATGCATGACCGGCTCGTAGGTAACATACCTATTGTTTTGATAGGCTTTATATACCTGAGCAGGCCCTTGCCCTACGTTGACGTAACAAGTACGTAACTGAGGCTTCTGATGCGGACGTTTGAAAGCATCTGCAACCAACCCACGCATGGGACAGTTGAAACAAATACCATCGTCTGCATTCTTCTGCACTGCCTCAACAGGGTGAATGTCACTCCGTATGATATACGTCTGCAACATTTTGCCTGTTTTGCCATTAGACGACTTACCGAGTGGCATGATGACCACATACGGCTGATTGCCTGTAGGCGTGTACCCACGGTGCAGAATAACACCGAGAGGACGGGCAGTGCGTTTGGCTGTAACCATAGCACCTCCGTGGTAAGAGAATTACACCGGACAATACCGGATCACGCCCACGGGCGATGTGGAACCCGTGAGCGTTATCGGGGACTGTCTATTTGACTGTCTGAATTACACCGTCTTTGATGGTGCATTGTGCGTACCATCGGTGCGGCTGCGGGGAATGCGGGCCTTCGAGTACAACTGAGCCATTTGTCGGAGCATCGAACATGCCGCCTGGCTGATGTATACCGATTTGCTTGCCAGCTTTAACCGCTTCCTTCAAGGCTTTCTTAGTCTTGAAGTTCGTGTTGCTGTATGCCATTTGAATCCTCCAAAGGAAAATCATTTAGTAAGTCTGCCATCCGATTCAACCGAAGCTGTTCAACTTCATTGTTGATTTGTTGTAGCTCGATTAGAGCATCGCAATACTTTAGATAGAATTGCGTCATGTGCGGTTCCATTTAAACCTCGTTTGTTTGTGTTCTACTTATAGTCGATTCTAGAACCGAAAAACTTTTTAAAAATTTCGACTGCGAGAATCGAACCAGGAGCCCAGGCCGTCAGACTTGGGAAAACAAAAACAAAACAAAAACAGACAAAAACAAAAACAAAACCAAAAAAGTCTTGTTTTGTGTCGTGTCGTGTTTTGTGTTCTGCTTATTGTCTAACGTGGAACCGAAAAACTTTTAGAAAAAAAGTATTGTTGCATTTTGCCCTATTGTCTTACCGATACAGTATGTTATCTTTTAAATATGTTCGGGACGTACTCGGACAAAATAACCACTAGAAAAAAGGCTATAAGCTATGAACGACAGTAAAGACTTAAAAACGGGTTTCCGCACTTTTGACCGTACTATTAGAGACGACGGCACCACGCTACAACCGAGCGACCAAAACCCACTAGGAACCTACCACTACAACCCCGCAAGCATTACGGAAAGGGAAACACGGTACGCGCTCAAGATGGTTTCCCGATATGTAGACATCCACAGCAATTCCACAGCAGAAACCACTCTTACCGACGACCAACGGGAAGAAGCCAAGCAGGCTATAGTTTGCGCGTGGATGGATCAGGAATGGATAGTCGGTTTCCACGTAAAGTCCCCACTAAAACAGACCCTTTTAGCGACGTTAAGATGGGCGCGACGTTGTAGGTGGATATACTTAACATACGAGCAGGAAAGGGAAGGTAGGAATGAGCACGGTAGCGATACCGTGGAAAGGCTAGCAGACCTTTCTCCGTTCTCGGGTCAATCAGAGTCTGCCATTGCACTAGACCCAAAACGGATATTTTGGCAGGTATACACGACCAACGAGAAAGGCTATATCCCTTTTCAAACGGATGCCACAAAAGCAGACCGTTCCCGCCTATCCAAACGGAAGGGTTGTAGAACGTGGAAACGGATTGGCACGACCTCAAATAGAGAAGCGGCCAAAACCAAAAAGAGGGAATACCTCTACGACAGGGAATTGCCGTGGTCTGATTTTGACCCGTGGATAGCGACATGTCACAATCCCGAAACACTACGGAAAGCCATTGAAGGCTAGACGATAGGAAACACAGGCCCCCTGCTAGTTTCGGCTAGTGGGGGGCCTTTTTTTGTACCCCACCGGGACACTGTACAGATGTGCAGTATCTCAGAATCTAAGTGTCCAAAAAAAAGAGGGAAGAAAAAAAGAAAGGGGAAAAGTTTTTGTCGATGCTTCTCTACGTCTCCGGGGTTTTGTTTCTAGAACCGGGGGGTATCGGTAGGGGGGGAGTGGGGTAGTGGTACGGTATGGGGTCAATCAATACCGACAAAACAACCGAAACAAGCACGACCAAAACACCGAAAACCCTATAAAACAAGGGACAAACGATACCCCTGGTTTGGGTGGGTGAACATGTGTATAGTAACCACGCTGAACCAAACAAGAACCAACAGACAGACCCCCTTCCCCCCCCGAGCCGGAGGCCCCAGTATGTCATATCCGCTCTTGGAGTTTTTGCCCTCTCCAGTTTCAGCCGGTTTTGTCTTTTGGGACATTAGTTTATATCCCCTGTCTTTTGGAGAATTCCTATGCCTGAGTGTTGTTGTGGTGGTAGCGGAGGCCCTTGTCCTCGTTGTGGTACTTGCTCTAAGACTTGGAATGAGGGTGTTGATGAGTTTGGAGAGGCTTTTGGTTATTGGTCTACGAATG